>Ga0209013_10005034_pt1 | contig 11468 bp, 12 predicted proteins | sample Cruoilmetagenom2_FD_187291 | JGI IMG/M metagenome (GOLD analysis project Ga0209013, IMG submission 187291) | Oil polluted marine microbial communities from Coal Oil Point, Santa Barbara, California, USA - Sample 2 (SPAdes) (version 2) | ecosystem: Environmental > Aquatic > Marine > Oil seeps ...
ACCGAATGAACATCGAACGTTCAACCCGCTACTGGCGAGTTGGATGTTCATCTTTTTAACGTACAATAGGAGGCTTTTCTTGTTTTTCAATAAATACTATGTATATTTAAACCTGAATTATTTCCATGCCGACTTTTGCTCATTCAGTGTTATTTCTTGAAATCTTTCCTTTTAATTAAATACAGGAGGGTAAAAAAATGAAACGATTTAACAGAGTATTACCGTTGGCAGTGTTCATCTGGATAATTATGGGTATCTTCATTTCAGGGTATGCCCTTGCTGGAGGCGTGCCCCCTTGTATCGCCGAGAGGAATATAGACAAATTGATTGCATCAGAGGCAGCGTTGACTGATTTTTCATGTACCTTTAAAAAGTTCGAAGGCGCTGAAGTTTTGCACTTCAATGTGGCTCTTAAGAACGTCAGTAACAAGCCCCAGCGATTCAGAGTACATATCTTTTTGGATAATGGTAAAGCTGTAGGCGGCCTCATACCGCGAAAGACCAAAGGCGGTCTTGTAGAACCCGGCCAAACCGCATCCTTTGAATACCCGGTCAATGGAATGATTGGTTTACCTGGAGAGATTCTTCTAAAAATCAGCACGGTCATGCCATAAAATAGATATTCCTGAAAGATCGGTTTTTTTAATTATCATCAATGATGATCCATGCGTTCAATCGATTGGAGGTTAATATGAAAAGAATCAGTATACTTTTGTCTCTCTGTCTGATCTTGATTTTTGTTGGTCCCGCTACTGCGAAAACCACTTTTATCAGTATCGGTACCGGCGGTACCGGCGGCATCTATTATCCCTATGGCGGTGGTGTGGCTGAAATCTGGTCAAAATACGTACCCGGTATTAGAGCCGTTGCAGAAGTCACCGGCGCCAGCGTGGAGAATGTTAAGCTGGCCCACAAAGGGGAAACCGTGATCGGGGAAGTCATGGGAGATGTTGCCGATGCCGGTTTGAACGGCACGGGCAAATTCAAAGGTAAGAAGCACGACATTCTTTCCATGGCGATCATGTACCCGAACCTGCTCCAGGTTGTTGCCCTGAAAAAGAGCGGCATCACAAACATAGAGCAGATCAAGGGTCGTAATATCAGCAGCGGCAGTCCGGGAAGCGGCACTAACTTCATGGCAGAAGCCGTATTCAAGGCCCTGGATATCCCGCTGGATTCCTTTAAGGACAGCCGCTTATCATTTACTGAAAGTGCCAATGCACTCAGAGATGGAACCATCGAAGTAGGCGTCTGGTCAGTGGGACCCGGCACCAGTTCCATTCTGGATCTGGCCACCACCCACGATATTCATGTTATTGCCTTTACACCTGAGCAGACCCAGAAAATTCTGGCCGCCAATTCAAAATATTCATCTGTCGAGCTTTCAGGAGGTGTTTATCGCGGCGTGGATAAATCAGTGGCCACCATCGGTGTGTGGAACGTCATGATCTGCCAGGCTTCCCTGGATACGGATATGGTTTACAGCCTGGCCAAAGCCCTATATGAAAAAAATGATTTTCTGCTGAAAATTCACCCTTCTGCGGCCTACACAACGCCGGAAAATGCAGTTAAGTACTCGCCGATTCCGCTGCACCCAGGCACCATCAAGTACCTGAAAGAATTGGGTATTGCAGTACCAGCGAAATTGATGCCATGAAAGTAAAACATTGAGCAGGCTGGTCCGCATAATTATTTCAACAGCGGCCGTTCTGCTCATTCTGTTGGTGATCGTACTAGGGGTAACGCCAGGCGGCCTTGAGCTAGTGCTCGCTCCAGTAAAAGGCGGCCCCCCCTTGCTGGTCCTGCCATTACAGCCAGGTGAGCGCTTTACGATACACTACTATCACTCGGTGGAAAACGCCCCGATCTGGGAAACACACAGCCTTGATAAAGATGGGCGTATTTACATCGAAGAAGAACGTTATTTAAAGTTTGGTGCCGGAATGGGTCGCATGCCCGGTGTGGGGCGAATGGTACATCGTGAACCTTTTGAAGTGATAGAAAATATGCACATGCCGACCGGCGATTTTATTCTGCGGATTGGAAGCCCCGGTGTCAACCATACCGTAATCTGGCGCGGTACACGGACCAATCTTTCCGAGACGGCAGCGCACGTGGCAGTACAGTTTTCGGCTCGGCCGGTGAGCCTGCTATATCGGCTGACGCATCAACTTTATCCGGATCCTGCCACACCGAAGCTGGATATTTAAACCTGAATTGAGCGTTTCAAATTTTAAGAATATGGGATTTAGAAATGCCTGAACATGATATCCATGAGGAGAAAAGCAGGCAAACTGGAAACCTGCCAAAAGACCGCAACCAAAGCCTGGTTACTGCAACGGCTCGTGTGGTGATGCTTATCGCTGTCGGCTTAAGCCTGTACCAGCTCTACACGGCTGGTATAGCGGCCCTGACGGCTTTGGTACAGCGATCCATCCATCTTGGCGCCATCTTGACCCTCACGTTCCTTCTCCATCCCCCTTTCAAAAATGCCCGTAAAGACAAACTGAATATATGGGTATTTCTGGACTGGTCCCTGGCGATAGCAGCTGTGAGCTGTACCTATTACATCTGCAGCAATCTCACCGTCATATTTGAACGCCAGGGCGACTGGCTTACCAGCGATATCGTCGTGAGCATCATCGGAACCCTTCTGGTGCTCGAGGCTTGCAGGCGCGTAATCGGGATGATTATGACCGGCATTTGCCTAACGGGCATACTATATGCCTATTTCGGGCCTTACATGCCGGACTTGATCATTCACAAGGGCTACAGCATCGAGCGAATTACCACCACCTTATGGCTGACCACTGAAGGTATTTTCGGTCTGCCCATAGGCGTGGCCGCTACCTTCGTCTTTGTTTTTGTACTTTTCGGGGCCTTTCTGGAATACACCGGCGGGGGTAACTTCTTCATTGATCTGGCTTACGCTCTTACCGGACGATTCTCGGGCGGTCCGGCAAAAACCTCCGTGATAGCATCCGGCTTTATGGGTTCAATCTCAGGATCGGCGGTCGGAAACGTCGTTGCCACGGGCTCCTTTACCATCCCCATGATGAAAAAGGTGGGCTACCGCCCCCATGTTGCCGGTGCTATCGAAGCGGCGGCCTCCACCGGCGGACAGCTCATGCCACCCATTATGGGCGCCGGCGCTTTTCTAATGGCCGAGTTTACCAACACCAGCTACCTCACGATCATTAAAGTGGCTCTGCTGCCGGCCATCATGTACTACCTGACGGTGCTTTTTTTCGTTCACTATGAAGCCAAAAAAAATGGTCTGGAGGGGCAACCAAAAGAAAATCTGCCTCGGGTCTGGAATGTGATTAAAGAAGGTCTGCACTTTATCATACCGGTGATTATCCTGATTTATGTCCTGGTCTCCAACTACTCGCCCATGATGGCGGGTTTCGTTGCCGTAATGAGCACCCTGCTCGCCAGTCTGGTTGCGAACGCCGTTCGTTGGGCTCTAAACACCGTACATCCGCCGGCAGGCGGATCAAACCGCGAAACATTAACACAGTTCTGCGTCCGGGAATTCAAAACAGTGGTCGGTGCGCTAGAAAAAGGCGCTAAAAGTGCCGTGATGGTATCTGTGGCCTGCGCCGCAGCAGGTATCATCGTCGGCATGGTTACGCTCACAGGTATGGGGCTCAAATTCTCAAGTTTGGTACTGGATCTGAGTTTTGGTATAAAAGCTCTGGCCATTTTATTAATCGGTGGGGCTTCCCTGGTACTGGGTATGGGCCTGCCGGTCACGGCCAGTTATATCGTTCTGGCCACTCTGGCCGGTCCCGCCCTCCTGGACATGGGCGTACCCATAATGGTCGCCCACATGATCGTATTCTGGTATTCACAAGATGCCAACGTCACCCCGCCGGTAAGTCTCGCCAGCTTCGCCGGCGCCGGCATAGCGGGGGCAAATCCCATGCAAACGGCGTTCACCTCATGGAAACTTGCCAAGGGGCTCTACATTATACCGATTATCATGGCATATCGCCCATTGCTGGGTATGGGCGAAAACTATGATTTGCTCCACTGGGAAGTGGGACTGACCATGGTCGTCACTACGCTGGGGCTGGTGGCTTTTGCCTCCGGGATTGAGCGCTACTTTCTCCGACACGCTACCTGGCCGGAAACGATTCTCTTCTGGATTGCAGCAGCAGGATTATTCTGGCCGGAGTACTGGGCGGATGTTGTCGGCCTAACTGCTCTGATGGTAGTCATTCTGCTTCAAAAATTCTACACGCCTAAAATCAACCGCTGAGGATCGCATACCTCTCTCAGAATTCGCAGTTCATCTTTGCTGGGCGGCTCTACGTCAATGGCCCGAGATGTATCCACCTCAAATTCCATATGCTCCTGGATTTTCAGTGGTGAAATACCTGGAAAACAGCCTTTTAAAAACATCTCTTTCGAGTCGGCATCAAATTCCATAATAGCCATGTTTGTTATCACTGCCGAAGGACCACCGCGAGGAAGACCGATTTTTTCCCGCCGGCCCGGGCCATCGAGCCATCCGGGACTTGTCAGGTAATCGACCTGCCTGACAAACTTTCTTTTTTCATGCTGCATGAAGATAATTGTTCGGCCCACAAATGACGCCACATCACAGGCGCCACCACTACCTGAAAATCTGACTTTCGGCATATGGTAATCACCAATAGCGGTGGAGTTCAGATTACCGAAACGGTCAATCTGAGCCGCACCCATAATACCGACTACCCGTTGTCCGGTATGCCGATTTTGCATGGTTGCAAAAGCGTCCGCCAGGCTACCGTTGACGGTGGTCCCGTACATGACACGTGAATCCCCAACTGCAAGAGGGACTTCTTCGAGCCTCGAATCAATTGCCCCTGTTTCGAAAAAAATTGCACTATTGGGGGCGCTGATATGTTTAGCAGCCATGGCAGCCAGCATGGATATGCCGGTTCCACAAAACACAAGATCACCATCTTCAATTTGGCGGGCGGCCGCAATCGCCATCATTTCCCTGTGGCTGTATTCTGCCATTTACTCTCCTTTGGTCTGCGATCACCTGCGATCAAGACCGACTGCATAGCCCGTTCGTGGATCAGCCTTAATTTTTTCAATCCGATCTTTACCCACATGATCTAACAATTCACCTTGATTATTAACTCCCAAAACGAATTCATTCAGATAGGTTTCATAGCGGGTATCATCCTGTGCTACTTTGCGATAGTCATTTAGGTAGACGGGGTCGTAGTCATAATGTCGAAAACAGGCTGTTGGATAAGCCCCAAAGGGTATCGGAACGACGGCATCCACGCAAAAAAAAGGAATTTGGTTTTGGTCCGGTTTTTCTCTGAGTCTATCGGTTTCCACCAATTCTTCACAGGTAATGATCACCTTTCGGGCGGCTTTGACTTGCTCAACATCAGCGAACGTCAAACCTTCAATACGGCTTGTACCCTGTTGGTCGGCTTTTTGGACGTGGATGACTGTAACATCGGGATTAATTGCAGGCACAAGAACCAGCTTTGAAGCATCACCCCAACCGCCAAAAGGATTATCGACAACAACCAATTTTTTGTCCGGAAGCTTTGGATCGGATTCTCGCATGGGTTTTGTAAAGCCCCATTTATCAACGATGCTGGTGCCGAGAGAAGAACGCGTGGGCATAAACGGTATCCCCATAGCCCCTGCAAGAAATCGAAGGGTCATCTGATAATTTGAATAGTCTTCCACCGTAAGAGATCCATTTTCCACGGCTTTTCTGAACCGAACGCAGGTTGGCGCAAATCGCCCACTGCCGGCGTAGGCAATCTCCAACTTTACCACACAGCCTGCACCCACAAGTTCGTCAACACCCTGACCATTAGAATGTGCATATACATGCAATCCCCTAATATTCTGGCGAATAATCTCATAAACAGCGGCCATTGGGTTGCGATTTATCGTGAAACCACCCATAGACAGGTGGCAGCCCTCTGAAACGTATCGTGATATGGCATCTGATAATGCCATCACTTTGTTATCACTTGTGTTCATTCGCAATTTCCCGCGTCAATAACGCTGCTTGAACGAGTATTTCCCTGACCTCTATCCTCTCTTTCTTAGTTGCCGGCAACAACGGCAACCGCGGATCACCACCGAAATAATCCAGCATGTCCATAGCGGCTTTCAAGCCATTGATGCCATAAGTCACCGTAACCGCATTGTTCACTGGAAGCATCTGGAGCTGTAGACGCCTGGCCTCTTCAAAGTTACCTTGATCAACCAAGGCATGAATTTTGACGCAGGCTTCCGGCGCAACATTTGCCAGGGCAACGATGCCACCGACACATCCCAATGCGAGACCGCTGAACAATACACCGGCAGTTCCCACCAGCACGTTGAAGTTCGATTCAGAATTATTCAAATATTGCCCCAGAAGATTCACGTTTCCCGAACTGTCTTTTATACCCACGATATTTGGATGTTTTGATAATCGAGATACCAGTCCGGCCGTTAGATTCAGATGTGTAAATTTAGGGACATTGTACAGTAACGCCGGTATTGGGATGTTGTCCGCAACAACTGAATAAAATCGGGCCAGAGCCTCATCGGTCATCTTCCCGCCATAATAGTGCGGTGGCGTCAGCAAAGCGGCTCGGGCACCCAATTCGGCGCTATCGCACGTCAGCCTGATGGTTTCGGCGGCGCTTTCACAGGCGGTTCCGGCAATCACCGGCATGTTATCAGGAACGGCCCGAACAACCGCTTCAATTACGTCTCTTTTTTCTTTTTCGGACAAATACACATACTCGCCGTTGGATCCAAGCACCACGATTCCTGCAATGTCTGTCTTGCTCAACTTTTCTAGATTGGCTCCCAACTTGTCAAATGCGACCTTGCCGTTTTCAAAAGGTGTTGTTATCGGAGGGAATATTCCATGAAGATTAATTTTGTGCATAATTATTTCCCATTTGTGGTTATCGTTTTGAACCATTGAATCACCCGTGGTAGGGCGAACCTGTGTGTTCGCCCCTCACACGTTTCTCCAATATCGTATGGACCCTACATCAACATGAACAAAGTTTAATTTAGGATAGTATCCAACACCTCCCATTTTTAGTCTGTAAGCCGCCCTTCTCAATGAAGAAGTCTCAATCATAGGTAATCGAATATCAATTGCTTTACCATTTTCATGAAGACTTTGGACAGAAACTGCCAAGCCCTGCTTTCTTAAAAAATCATTTGTCTCGGGGCTTCGATAGCCTGATAAAATGTGAAATGGCTCGTCTGTACCAAGTTCCAAGCAAATTGTATGCAAAAGGTCCAATAGTTTTGTATCAATCTGTCTTATTTCGCCTGTATATTGATCTCGCATGATATAATCTATTTCAGAAAGTGCGTTATTAACGTAATTACCATCCAACCAAAAGGTGGTTGTCAAGCTTTCTTTGGTCTCTGGATGGAAAAAACGCAAAAGTTTTGCTTTGTGCTTCTCCTTTTTTAGAGTGGCATATGAAATACCGGGCAAATTAATTGCCATCCCGGTAATGCATAAAGATTTTAAAAATACCCGTCGACTTACTATTGCGTTAAAATGACTTAGCTTCATTAACAACCTACTGTTATCCTTTCTGTCTTGTTTTATTGATAAAAACCCGAATTAAGAGCATGAACTCTCGATTCGGGTTTTCTTGTTCAAATTGGGTCAAAAGAGGGCCCGATTGCTGTTCGATCCTAACTATAGAAATTGAAATATATTGTCAATATTGAATGCTTAATAAAAGGTCCTGGCCAAAATTTGACTTTAGGATATACGTAATGTACATTTATTTAAATGAATCATATTCTTTGAAATTATTTCTAAAACCCATATTCTTAAAATTTGAAACGCTCATCTTAGGTTTAACTTTAATGAAAAAGATAGGGGGTAACTCATGACCAATTTTTTGTTTGTATTAAGTCAGGATGACAATGAGAAGGCTACCAGGTGTTTTCAATTCGCCAAAATCGCTCATTCAAAAGAACATCATGTAGATTTATTTTTCATCGATGGTGGTGTTATGTGGGCAGATCAGGATAGAGATTTAAACATAAAAACAAAGACAGGAGATTGTCCAGCAGATTATTTTCACTACCTGGTAGATAACGAAGTTGCCATAGGAATATGCACCCCCTGTGCCAAAAATCGTGGATTGGATGAAACAAAGTTTTTCAGTAATATGCTGTTGGATGGCGGACCTCATCTGATTGATATGGCGATTGAAGCAAAAGTTTTTAATTTTTAAAATGGTTCAGGGAAAATGCCGGATACAATAATAAACAGCATAGGAATGGAATTTATTTTGATTCCATCGGGTTCGTTCAGAATGGGCGGGGACAAAAGACTTGAACAGGCTGAGGATCATGAAACCCCACGACACATTGTTAAAATCAGTAACGCGTTTTTTATGGGTAAATATGAGGTCACTCAAACGCAGTGGTCTGAGATGATGAATCATAATCCAAGTGAATTTATAGACAACATAAGACCGGTGGAAAGGGTTTCATGGAATGATGTGCAAGTGTTTATCCAAAAGCTGAACACGAAAGAAAAAATCGATAAATACCGTCTTCCAACTGAAGCTGAATGGGAATACGCAGCAAGGGCAGATTCAGAAAGTTCTTATACCTTTGGCAGTGATACTAAAATATTAAGTCAATACGCCTGGTACAGAAATAATTCAGGGGGTGAAACCCATCCAGTCGGTCAGTTAAGTCCGAATGCCTGGGGACTTTTTGACATGCATGGAAACGTCCACGAATGGTGTCAGGACTGGTTTGATAGAGAATATTATTCTCAAAGTCCCTCAAATACTCCTTCAGGCCCTTCAACAGGATTGGCCAAAACCTTGCGAGGAGGCGACTGGGGAAGCGAAGGCTGGTACTGCCGGTGTGCATCACGCAGCCTCAGTTCACCGGACCGTCGCAGTAATCGACTGGGTTTCCGTTTGATCAGAATGGTTTAACCCGGAAATTTCACCAACCTGACCTGTACACAACTTGATAGATCTGAATTTGAAGCCTCCTCTAAATATACGGTAACTATTGACAAGATATGGTAATCAATGCCACTGAAAGACACTCACCGACTGTTGATTTGTACATTATCAGAAGTGAAATAAGCATGTTAGATTAAATCATAATATACGTAACAAAATGACGAAGGGCAGTTAAATGGTTTAATTGCATTATCTCCTTGATTTTACTATGAAAAGAGAGGAGGTAACCATGCAATACCAAAAACTTCGCAAAACGATCCCAACGCCAGCTGCTCCCACAGAATCCTATCCGCTTCACTTTCATTCCTTTTTTGCAGGAGATCTTTTTTTCGAAGACCCTCAAAATAAATTTCCTGCCAGCCCGCATTATAAGAGCAAGACCGTTTCCCTGCCCACAAAACAGGAGTTGTTCAAAATCCGTCTGTTTTTGAGAATAGAACGTGATAAACTCCCCAATCAAGAGCATGTCATACGGTATATGCGACATAAATACCGTGTGAACTGTAAACCCAATACGATCCGCAACGCCTATTTTGGCATCTTTTCATTCTTCCGATTTTTAGAAAGCAGCAATAGGTGCACCCGTCTTGATCAACTGACCCGATCTGACATGGAAGCCTATGTTGAGCATGAGCAAGATAATGGTAAACAGAGCGGTACCATAAAGACACGGCTGTGGACGTTGTATGGATTTTTTCATTTTCTTAAACCGGATAAGCTGGTTCCTTCCGATCTTTTAGAGAGAAAAATTCACATCAAGGTACCATCTCCTCTGCCCAAAAGCATCGATCCCGATGATGAGGTAAAGCTTCTTTCTGTGATCGATAATGTAAGGGACCGGGCCATGATAATGCTTTTACTCAGAACCGGCATGCGCATAGGGGAGTTACTGGGTACCAAAATGGATGACATTGATTTACAGGAACAGATGATCCGGATCTATGAGAGTGATAAAACCGGTATTGGTAGGGTAGTCTACTTTAGCAATGATGCTGCCGAAGCTCTCTATTTGTATCTTCAAGAAAGGGACTTCAGAAAAGAAAGGCTTTTTTACAGTAGTCGGGACTCGTTGTCTTACACCGCTGCCTGGAACAGGTTTAAACATTATCTTGAAAAAGCCGGGCTGTTGCACAAAGGGTATTCACCCCATTGCCTGCGGCATACCTTTGCAACACGGCTGTTGAATGTCGGCATGCGCCTTGAGTGTCTACAGGTTTTATTAGGGCATGCCAATATCGAGCAGACCCGGCGGTATGCCACCCTGTCTGACAAACGTCGTGAAGAAGAATACTTTAATACGATGGCGATTATCGAAGGAGACACGAATGATGAACATGACCAACTCGATCATTGAGTTCCGGCAATATCTCAAAAGAAGAAATTATTCTAAACACACCATCAGGAACTATCTTCACAGCATCAAGCAGTTTGTGGTGTGGGTAGATGTTCCTATTGAAGAGATGACGCCCAACAAGATATCGGCTTACATTGACTATCTTATGAAAAGAAGATTGAGTGCCCTGACGATCAACAGTAATCTCTACAGAATCAAAGCGTTCTACAACTATTTGCATTATGAAAAAGAGCTGCCCATATTGGTTCCGGTTAAGACGAACAGTCGCCTGCGAACCCCCAAGCCATTGCCTCGATTTTTACGGGACGAGGATGTTGAAAAATTTTTAGGCGTCGTAAAGGGTGCCAGAGATTATGCCATGGTTATGGTGATGCTGCGATGCGGCTTGCGTGTCGAAGAGGTGGCCAACTTAACCAGAGATGCCATCGATCTGAAGCAAAAACGGATTGTGGTCCATAATGGCAAAGGCATGAAGGACCGCGTGGCCTTAATCAGTAAGGATGCGAGGCGAGCGATCCTTACGTATCTGCAACAACGATCATCTTCAAGGGCGAGCAAAGTCTTTTTGGTAGAAAAAGGCACCTACAAAGGTAAGCCCATATCGGTTCGTGGCATCCAGAAACGGATCGAGTATTACGCCAAGAAAGCGGGCGTCCAGGTATCCTGCCATCGGCTACGGCACACCATGGCGACCCAAATGCTTAATGCCGATGCCAAAATGGTGACCATCCAGGATCTCCTTGGTCACGCCAGGATCGCTACGACCGAAAGATACAGCAAGGTCTCTAATCTAACCGTACAAAGGGACTATCACAAAACGATGAATATCATAACAACGGGTAGATCAGGAGATACGACAACTGATGGATATAAGAAATTTTTTACCAAAGAGAAGCGAGAGATGGTATCCAGAAATACACCTGGAAACGTGCATGAGGTTCCTCGATAGAGGTGCTCTGGTTATTAATGCTTGACAGTCTGTAAAAAACGCAATACGCTCAACCCACATAACCCACCAGTAACAATAGAAAAATCAAGATTTGTTACGTATCCAATCATAGAGTCTTCAAAAACTGAGAATCCTCAAGTTAGATGTAATCTAAATCACCACCACCGATTTC
>Ga0209013_10005035_pt1 | contig 11467 bp, 8 predicted proteins | sample Cruoilmetagenom2_FD_187291 | JGI IMG/M metagenome (GOLD analysis project Ga0209013, IMG submission 187291) | Oil polluted marine microbial communities from Coal Oil Point, Santa Barbara, California, USA - Sample 2 (SPAdes) (version 2) | ecosystem: Environmental > Aquatic > Marine > Oil seeps ...
GGAGATAGTTGGATGAATATACCGTTTTCACCACCAGATATTACTCAGGAGGAAATAGATCAGGTTGTAGATACGTTAAAGTCAGGTTGGATTACTACAGGACCAAAGACAAAGTTATTTGAAAAGAAAATAGCAGAGTATTGTAATACTAATAAAACGGTTTGCTTAAATTCAGCAACAGCATGTATGGAAATGACTTTAAGACTTCTTGGTATAGGTGAAGGTGATGAGGTTATTACATCGGCTTATACATATACAGCATCAGCAAGTGTTATTCATCATGTTGGAGCTAAGATAGTATTATTGGACTCGGGTAAAGATTCTTTTCACATAGACTATGATGCTATTGCAGATACAATTACAGAGAAAACAAAGGCTATTATTCCAGTAGATATTGCTGGGGTGATGTGTGATTATAAAAAGGTTTTTGAAGCGGTTAATAAGAAGAAAAATATATTTAAACCTTCAAATGAAATTCAAAAAGCAATTGGTAGAGTTGTAGTTATAGCAGATGCAGCTCATTCTTTTGGGGCTAAGTATAAAGTTAAGATGAGTGGTGAAGTAGCGGACTTTACAAGTTTTTCATTCCATGCAGTTAAAAATCTTACAACTGCAGAAGGTGGAGCAGTAACTTGGAGAGATATTGAAGGAATAGACAATGAAGAAATTTACAGGAAGTTTATGATATTAACACTTCATGGTCAATCTAAGGATGCTTTTGCTAAGACAAAGCTTGGAACATGGGAGTATGATATCGTATTGCCTGCTTATAAATTTAATATGACAGATATTATGGCTTCACTTGGATTAGTTCAGTTAAAAAGATATCCTAAGTTACTTAGAAGAAGAAAAGAAATTATTGGGATGTATAATGAGTCTTTAAAGGAAACTGGTATACAAGTGCTTAAGCATTATGATGGACAGAATGAGTCATCAGGACATTTGTATTTGACTAGATTGATTGGGAAAAATGAAGAATTTAGAAATAGATTTATTGAAAAAATGGCTGAGGAGGGTATAGCTACTAATGTTCATTATAAGCCATTACCAATGCATACAGCTTATAAGGAATTAGGATTTGACATAAAAGATTATCCTAATGCATTTGATATGTATAGAAATGAAGTTACGTTGCCGTTGTATACGTTGCTTACGGATGAAGAGGTTGAGTATGTGATCGAGAGTTTTAAGAAGGCTAATGGAGAGGTGTTGTAGAATTGTATAAAAAAAATATTAAGAGACTTATGGATATTTTAGTTAGTTTGTTAATATTACCAGTTTTAATTATTATTATTCCTATAGTGGGTATTTTCATTAAGTTGGAAGATAGAGGTACTATTTTCTACAAAGCAGCTAGGCTCGGTAAAGATAGTAAACCATTTAAAATGTATAAGTTTAGGTCTATGAAAATAAATGCTCCGGATATCCGAAATAAGGACGGATCAACTTTTAATTCGAAAGATGACCCTAGAATGACCAAGATAGGCAAGTTCATTAGAAAAACAAGTATTGACGAATTGCCACAGTTGCTAAACGTATTAATTGGAGATATGAGTTTGGTAGGACCTAGACCTACGTTATTAGATCAGATATCTATGTATGAAGGAAATGAAATACGTAGATTAGAGGTTCTTCCCGGTATAACAGGATATAGTCAATGTTATTTCCGAAATTCCATACCTGTAAAAGAGCGCTTTAAAAATGATATATTTTACATTGACCATATTAGTTTTTTACTAGATGTAAAGATAGTTTTAAAAACAGTAGTGATATTGTTTCAACAAAAAAATGTCTTCAGTAATGATAAAAAAATGGAAAAGAGGAACTGCGTGAAGCTTTGTTTTTTTTCAGACATTCATGGAAATTGTTACGCACTGGATGAATTTATAAGTAACAGTTCTAAATTACATATTGACCAGTATATCTTCTGTGGTGATATTTTTGGCTACTATTACGAACAGGATGCAGTGATTTCAAATTTGAGTCGCATGAAAAACTTATATTGCATAAAAGGAAATCATGATCAAAATTACTTGAATGTTTGTTTAGGGTTAGAAGATGAAAATAGATTTATAAACAAATATGGCAACTCATATAAAAATATCTCGGAGAAAATTTCAGCTGAGAATAGGGCATTTGTAGAAAATATGCAGGACAGTTTAGAGTTGAATTGTGAAGGCAAAAGAATTGGTATTTTTCATGGCTCACCAATGGATACTTTAAATGAACGAGTATATCCTGATACTGAAATATTAGAATCTAATAAATACAAAAAGTATGATTATGTGATTTTGGGGCATACGCATTATCGTATGGTGAGATACGTAGGTTCGACTACGGTAATCAATCCAGGTTCTATTGGGCAACCACGTGATAAAAATGGTTTCAGTTTTGCTACATTGACTATCCCAGATGGAGAAATTAAATTTCATGAAATCAAATTTGATAGAAGCAAATTGGTGAAAGATATTGAAAAAAACGATAAGGGCAATAAGAAATTTATAGATATTTTGTTTAAAAATGAGGTGAATTAATGAATAGAGTAATACTTTGTTTAGAAATGAGGTGAATTAATGAATAGAGTAATACTTGTTACTGCTATTGGTGGAGATGTTGGGCATAGTGTTTTAAAATGTCTTTATAATAAAAATGAATCTCTAATAGGCTGTGATATGAAGCCTTATCCTGTAGGTATGGATTTGGTAGAAGAGTTATTTATATCATTACCAGCAAGTGATATAAATTATTCTTCTCATCTGTTGGAGCAATGTAAAAAGTATGGAGTTACCCATCTTATCCCGATTAGTGAACCTGAAATTAAAGTTATCAGTAACTATAGAGAGTTATTCGAAGATATAAATATTAAGGTATGCATAAATAACAAGGAGATTATCCAATGTTGTCTTGATAAATATTATACTGCAAAGAAGTTAAGGGGTATAGGCTTAGATGTACCTGACTTTTATAAAGCAGAGGATTTTGTTCCTAATGGTAAAAAACACATTGTTAAACTGAGAAGTTCTTGGGGTTCAAAACTATTAAAAGTGATAACAACTAGAGAAGAATTAGATGAAATTTATTCTGCTACATCTGAATCACTTATAATTCAAGAATTTATAGATGAACCAGAAAATGAATATACAGTTGGAGTGTTTTGTGATGGAAATGAAGTACGAGTCATTACATTTAAAAGAAAGCTCCAAGGAGGATTCACAAAATTTGTTGAGTTAAGTAATGATGAAACTATAAAGCGTGATGCTATTATTGCGGCGCAAGAATTTAGACTTGTAGGTAGCTTCAATATTCAATTAAGGAAAAGTAATGGTAAGAATTATATCTTTGAGATTAATCCGAGATTATCGGGAACGGTTCATTTCCGACATTTATTAGAATTTGAGGAGGTTTTATGGTGGCTAGATATTTTAGATCATGAGGAATTAAATCAATACATTAATAACTATACTACTGCAATTGGTATAAGAGAAATGAATGAGAAATATTTACTTATCAGATAAATGGGCTCGTGATATTGAAACATAACGATAACTACTTGAAGGAGTTGTGGAAAATTGAAAATATTATATATATCTACTGCTTTTCCGCGTCTAGAACAAAATTCAACAATTTATACTGACTTAGCTGAAGAGTTAAATAATACAGGTAATGAAATTGTGGTAGTAGCATCTGATGGCAGTAGGGATTTTGAAAAAACTCAATTAAAAAATGAGCGTGGACTGAAAGTACTACGGGTTAAAACTGGTCAAATATATGATGTAGGATTATTACAAAAAGGAATAACTGTAGTTACATTAAAGTTTTATTTAATAAACGCAATCAAAAACCATTTGAGTAATGAGAGATTTGATTTTATTTTATTTGAAGCTCCTCCTATTACTTTAGTTGATGTTGTTAAATGGGCTATGAAATATTTTAACTGTCCATCGTATCTTATGTTAAAAGATATTTTCCCTCAAAATGCTGTTGATATAGGTATAATGAAAGAAAAATACATTATCTATAAATTTTTCAAATATAAAGAAGAACAATCATATAAAGTATCAACAGTTATTGGGTGTATGTCTGAAGCAAATAGACAATATATATTGAGTCATAACATAGGTATAGCACAGAAGAAAGTGGGATTATTTCCCAATACTAAGAGGATTCAATTAATTCCTACAAACTCAAATAATCTTGAAATGAGAAAAAAATATGATATACCATTAGACTCTGTAATAGCTATATATGGGGGAAATATGGGTAAGCCCCAAGGGTTGGATTTTTTTATGGAAATAATCAAATCAAACAGAGAAACCAAAGATTTATTCTTTGTTTTAGTAGGTAGGGGCACAGAAAGAAATAGAATTAATGATTTTCTACTGAAAGAGAAAATTATAAATACAAAATTGTTGGATGCGTTACCTAGAGATGATTATGAAAAATTAGTGATAGAGTCAGATATTGGATTAATATTTCTAAATAAGAAATTCACCATACCAAATTTTCCATCTAGAATACTTTCTTATTTTCAATATGGACTTCCGGTACTTGCTGCGACAGATACGAATACGGATTTTGGGGAAATGATTCAAATCTCTAATGCTGGATATTGGAGTGAAGCGGGAAATATTGAAGTGTTTAATGATAATTTAAGAATACTGCTTAATGATAAAGAAAAAAGAAAAATCATGGGGTTTAATGGCTATAAATATTTGAAAGAAAATTATTCAGTTTCTAAATCAGTAGATATCTTAAAAAGTTTTTATGATGAGTATTGTTAGAAAATTTATGTAAAGAGAGGTGATTTTAATGTTTAAAGGTAAAACCCTGTTAATAACAGGGGGTACAGGTTCCTTTGGCAACGCTGTAATGAAAAGATTTTTACATACAGAAATAAAAGAAATTCGCATATTTTCTAGAGATGAGAAAAAACAGGATGATATGAGAAAGTTATATAAAAACGATAAGCTTAAGTTTTATATAGGTGATGTTAGAGATATAGCCAGTGTAAAAAATACTATGCATGGTGTGGATTATATATTTCATGCAGCTGCATTAAAGCAAGTACCGTCGTGTGAGTTCTTCCCCCTCGAAGCAGTAAAAACAAATGTGTTAGGTACGGATAATGTATTAACAGCAGCTATAGAATATGGAGTTGAAAAAGTTATATGTCTTTCAACAGATAAAGCAGCTTATCCTATCAATGCTATGGGGATATCAAAGGCTATGATGGAAAAGGTATTTGTAGCTAAGTCAAAAACTGTATCTTCAGATAAAACGCTTATCTGTGGTACTAGATATGGAAATGTTATGGCATCTCGTGGATCAGTTATTCCACTATTTATTGAACAAATAAAAAATGGTCAACCTTTAACGGTAACAAACCCTAATATGACTAGATTCCTTATGAGTCTTAAAGATGCAGTAGAGCTTGTAGTATTTGCATTTGCTAATGCTGGAGCGGGAGATATCATGGTTCAGAAAGCTCCAGCATGTACGATAGGGGTTCTAGCACAAGCGGTGAAAGAGTTATTTAATGCAGACAATGAGATTAGAGTAATAGGGACTCGTCATGGTGAAAAACTATATGAAACTCTTCTTACAAAAGAAGAATATGTGGTAGCACAGGATATGGGAGGATTTTTTAAGATTACTGCTGATCAAAGAAATCTTAATTACGATAAGTATTTCGTTGAGGGAGATGAAAAGTTATCCACTGAAGAAGAGTACAACTCTCATAATACTGAAATTCTTAATGTTAAACAAGTTAAGGAAAAGTTACTTGAACTTGATTATGTAAGAAAAGAGTTGAATTAAGTAAAAGTGGAAGGGGTGAATTTGATAATGAAAATACTTGTTACAGGAGCAAAAGGGTTTGTAGGAAAAAACCTTGTTGCTGAATTAAGAAATAAAGGCTATATAGATATATTTGAATTTGATAAAGAAACTGATAAATCTTTATTGAGCAAATATACCAAGGAATGTGATTTTGTTTTTCATCTTGCAGGAATAAATAGACCTAAAGATGAAAAAGAGTTTATGGAAGGAAATTTTGGATTCACCTTAGAGCTATTAGATTTACTTAAAAAACATAATAATAAATCACTAGTCTTAATTACATCTTCTATACAGGCTGAAAGGGATACGCCATATGGAAGAAGTAAAAAATCAGGAGAAGATTTAATATTTGATTATAGTCAAGAGACAGGTACTAAAGTATTAGTTTATAGATTACCCAATTTATTTGGAAAATGGAGTAGACCTAATTATAATACAGTTGTGGCTACGTACTGTCATAATATCTCTAGAGATTTAGATATTCAGATAAACAATCCAGATGCTAAACTGACGCTCTGTTATATTGATGATGTCTTAGAAGAATTCTTAAAAGCTTTAGAAGGTAATCCAACCCAACAGGATGATTACTGCTTTGTACCTATAATGCATAATATTAAATTAGGAGAATTAGCAAAAATTATTAGAAATTTCAAAGATAGTAGAGTAAATTTAAGTATTCCTAATATGGAAGATGAGTTGACTAAAAAGCTTTATAGTACATATTTAAGTTTTTTACCAGAAGATAGATTTTCATATGATTTAAAAATGAATTGTGATCACAGAGGATCGTTTACAGAATTTATTAGAACTCCTGAAAGAGGGCAAGTTTCAGTAAATGTATCAAGACCTGGAATTACTAAAGGTAACCATTGGCATCATACTAAGAATGAAAAGTTTATGGTTGTTAGTGGAGAAGGAGTAATTAGATTTAGAAAGATAGATGATGAAAAAATTATTGAATATAGAGTAAGTGGTGAAAAATTACAGGTAGTTGACATACCTACAGGATATACCCATTCTATAGTTAATATAGGAGATAAAGATCTTGTAACGGTTATGTGGGCTAATGAATCATTTAACCCAGAAAAGCCAGATACATATTATTTGGAGGTTTAATGTATGAATAAACTAAAAGTAATGACAGTAGTCGGAACTAGACCAGAAATAATAAGGCTATCGGCTGTTATAAGTAAATTAGAAGAATCAGAGGCATTAGAACATACTCTAATACATACCGGACAAAATTATGATTATGAGCTTAATGAAGTATTTTTTAAGGACTTTAACTTAAAGAAACCAGATTATTTTCTTAATGCTGCTACTGGAACAACGGTAGAGACAATAGGAAATATCCTAATCAAAATTGATCCTATTATGGAAGAAGTAAAACCAGAAGCTTTCTTAGTGCTAGGTGATACCAATAGTTGTTTATGTGTTATCGCAGCAAAGAGAAGACATATTCCTATATTTCACATGGAAGCGGGAAATAGATGTTTTGATCAAAGAGTACCTGAAGAAACTAATAGGAAGATTGTAGATCATACATCAGATATCAATCTAACATATAGTGATATAGCTAGAGAATATTTACTAAAAGAAGGATTTCCATCAGATAGAATAATAAAAACAGGAAGTCCTATGTTTGAAGTAATCAACTCTAGAAAAAAAGATATCGAAAAGTCAGATGTCTTAGAAAGACTAAAACTTGATGAGGGAAAATACTTTGTGGTATCTGCCCACAGGGAAGAAAATATAAATTCAGAAACAAATTTCTTAGACTTAGTTGATAGTTTAAATGCGATAACAGAAAAGTATAAAATGCCTGTGATTGTAAGTACACATCCTAGAACTAGAAATATGATTAATGCTAAACGAATAGAGTTTAGCCCATTGGTAAAAACGATGAAACCTTTAGGATTTAATGATTATATAAAACTGCAAATCAAAGCAAAAGCGGTCCTTAGTGATAGTGGAACGATTAGTGAAGAATCCTCTATACTTGGATTTAGGGCTTTAAATATCAGACAATCCCATGAAAGACCTGAAGCAATGGAAGAAGCAGCAGTTATAATGGTTGGTTTGAAGAAAGAAAGAATACTGCAGGGACTGGATATATTAGAAACTCAACAAAAAAATACATTAAGAAGAGTAGCAGATTATAAAATGCCTAATGTTTCTGATAAGGTATTAAGAATTATATTGTCATATACAGATTATGTGAATAGAGTTGTTTGGGGGAACTAGAAAATGAGAGTATTACAGATCAATTCTGTTTGTGGAATAGGGAGCACCGGGAGAATAGCAACAGATATCCATAATATTTTAATAGGGCAAGGGCATGAAAGCTATATAGCTTATGGGAGGGATTTGCCTAAAAATTGCGATAATTCTATTAGAATAGGAACAAAAATAGATAATTATACACATGTAGTTTTAACTAGAATATTTGATAAACATGGATTTGGCTCAAAAAAAGCTACAAAAGAATTTATAAATAAAATAAAAAAATTGAATCCTGATGTTATCCATCTACATAATATACATGGTTATTATATCAATATTGAGATACTGTTTGATTATCTAAAAAAGGCAAATAAACCGGTAATTTGGACATTACATGATTGCTGGTCATTTACAGGTCATTGTGTTTATTTTGATTATGTAGGCTGTGATAAATGGAAAACTGAGTGCGTTAACTGTCCACAGAAAAATACTTATCCAGCTAGCTTATTTTTGGATAATTCGAAGAACAACTATTTGAAGAAAAAAGATATTTTTACAGGGGTTAAAGATTTGACTATAGTTACACCATCAAAATGGTTAGCTGGTTTAGTAAAAGAATCTTTTTTAGGTGAGTACCCTGTTGAGGTTATAAATAATGGAATTGATTTAGAAATGTTTAAACCAACAGAAAGTGATTTTAGACAAAAATATAATATTGAGGATAAATTTATTATTTTAGGTGTTGCAAGTGCATGGGGAAAAAGGAAGGGCTATAAATACTTTTTAGAATTATCAGAAAAGCTAGATGTTAATAAGATTATGGTTTTGGTAGGGGTAACCGAAAAACAAAAAGAGCAATTACCTGAAAATATAATAGGAGTAACTAGAACTAATAACATGAAAGAATTAGCTGAGATTTATTCAGCAGCAGATATTTTTGTTAATCCTACGTTAGAAGATAATTTTCCAACTACAAATATAGAAGCATTAGCTTGTGGGACTCCAGTTGTTACCTTTAATACAGGTGGAAGTGTCGAGAGTGTAGATGATAGTTGTGGAGTTGTTATAACGAAGGGGAATAGTGCCAAACTAATCAGGGCATTAAAGAGTCTATATGTTAGTAATTTAAATAGGAAAGAATGTACAAGAAAATCTCTATTTTTTGATAAAGACGAACGATTCAAAGATTATATTGATATATATCAAGATGTTTTGCTTGAAAGTCGGTGAACTAAACAATGGGTATTCGATTATCTAAACTTTCTTTATTAATATACACAGCTTTTATTGTAACTTGGATTATATTTGCACTTTTGAGTTCCAAGCTTGATCAAAATATTCAAGCAAACTATTTAGTTCTTCTTTTTGGCTACTTTTTGGTAGGCTGTTTGTTTACTTTTTACAGCATGATAAAAGGAATTGATATTTTTGAACCATTACCAGTGATAACAGTTATTTATATTATGATTTTTTCCATTGCACCTATGCTTGACTTATTAACTGAGAATACCTATTTTTTTGGGTACAATGTAGTTGGTGGAACGATTAAGGCAACTTTTATCTACATTGGTGGATATATTGCTTTTTTCATTGGTTATTCTATGAAAAAACTCAGATTCAATTGGGAAAATAGTCCTGAAGAAATTACTTCTATTAGTAAAAAAAAGAAAATGTGGATAAATTTAAGTTTATGGGGATTTGGGCTTTTAAGTTCACTCATATATTTAATGGGTTTCGGACAGAGCATATTATATATATTATCATTTGGTTTTGGGGGTACAGTACAAAAGAATTTGATTGGAGGTTCTTCGTTAGCTTTTTTAGGAGTATTTTCTAATGCAATGGTTGTACCTTGGATGTATCTTATTATTAATACTAGATCTATTACGTTAAGATTACTTATTACATTCCTTACGGCATCAATTTATTTTGTCATAGGATTTCGTTTCATTATTGTGATTATGATTATTGCACCAATTGTTTATTATTATTTAAAACATCAAAAGAGACCATCTATAGTTAAGGTTATCATTGTTTTAATCATTTTAACTATATTGGTTGGATTGGTTGGTTATGTCAGGGGTGATTTGCGAAGGGGAAATGAAGTTACATGGTCGGAGTTTGGTATGGATGAAGTTTGGTATGGAATTGAGAGTAACTTTGAAATATATAAGGCTTTTTATAAAATGGTTGAAGTAATTCCTGAAAGTCACTCCTATACGATGGGGAGACAGATGAGCTATACATTTACAATTATGATACCAAGGTTTCTTTGGCCCAATAAGCCTGATACACCACTGCGTAAAGTTTTACAAGTTGTTTTAAATGATTATGCAGTAGCAGCTGGAACTGCGTGGCCTAATATTGGAGAATTTTATTCTGAGTTTGGTGTAGTGGGTGTTGTATTATTGATGTATTTGTTTGGCGTACTGTGTAAAGCAAGCAAGAAACTTTATATTGGTAAGAATGTGAATAGTCATACGTTGATAGCTTATTCTATTTTACTGCCCGCATATCTGCAAATGGTAATAAGAGGATATATGCCAACCAATTTTTGGATGCTAGTTTTTTTCGGCATTCCAATATGGATTAATTCTATGATAAGCAAAAGTGCAAGTTGTTAGGATACGGTATTCTAGAATAATAAAGGACATATGTTATGGAGGTAGCAATGTGAAAGAAAAACAAATTATAATTGCACATTTTGGTAAACAGCATTCTTATAGATTGGCCGAAGCAGTAAAGAGGATGGCATGGTTACAAAAATATATAACAACAGTTTATTTAAAAACATGGAACTGGACAGGATTGGCTAAAAGATTTCTCAAAGGTGACAATTTGACTCGTGTGAAAACCCGTAGATGTTTAGTTCTTTCAGATCATGAAATAAATCAGTTTTGTGAGTTTGCGGGATTAATTAACCTTCTCCTTTTAAGAATAGATAAGTCACAGAAAATATATACTAAATGGGCACGTTTTACAGTCGAACGATTTGCTAAAAAAGTGGCACATTACGCAATAAGAAATAACCCAGATGCCATTGTTATGTATGATACCAATGCTGAGATTTGTTTCGATATACTTGAGAAGAAGGCACCTCACATAAAGAGAATTTTGGATGTTTCAAGTGCTACGCATACATATATGAAAATGATTTATGAAGAGGATATGAAAAGATGTCCGGATTTTGCTAAGTCATTACGTAAAAGCGCTGATTATTTCTGGGATGAAAAAACCTTAAGAAAATACGAAAAAGAAATACAATTAACACATCATTTTTTAGCTCCATCAAAATTCGTACAAAAGTCACTAGAATATCATGGAGTATCTTCTAAAAAAATTAGTTTATGTCCTTATGGTGTAAATACAAGTAAGTTTGTAGATAAGCATTTTAGAGAGCTACAGG
>Ga0209013_10005036_pt1 | contig 11464 bp, 12 predicted proteins | sample Cruoilmetagenom2_FD_187291 | JGI IMG/M metagenome (GOLD analysis project Ga0209013, IMG submission 187291) | Oil polluted marine microbial communities from Coal Oil Point, Santa Barbara, California, USA - Sample 2 (SPAdes) (version 2) | ecosystem: Environmental > Aquatic > Marine > Oil seeps ...
GATGTTAAGTCCGACAAATACAAAAGATGTACTGACGACTGTTGAAAAAGAAGGCAATACATTAGATGTAATAGTTCAACAGGAAAAAGCAGAACAACCAAAATCTGTAGATGATATTTTAGCTACAGAAGTACCTACAGCATTGGGTACGTCAATGCCCCTTTCTGAGCTGGTAACAGTAGAAGAAGGAACTACACTTAATACTCTTGCACGTAGTAAAGGAGAGTATTATGCAACGGTAGCTGGAACAATCCTTGGAGATGATATTTCAGTTGCAACATCTGAAGTAGATGAAGCAATTGATAAATTAGACTTACCTAAAGGAGTTACAGTTGGTGTAGCTGGAGTAGCAGCGGACATGGAAGAAACATTTACACAATTAGGTATAGCAATGCTTGCAGCTATAGCAATCGTTTACTTTATCTTGGTTGTAACATTCCGTGAGGGTGTAGCGCCATTTGCTATACTATTCTCTTTACCGTTTGCAGTAATCGGTTCATTTGTTGGTTTATTGATCGCAGGTGAAACTATATCTGTATCGGTTATGATGGGGATGCTTATGTTAATTGGTATCGTAGTCACAAATGCGATTGTACTAGTAGACCGAATTATTCATATGGAACGTAATGGTATGAGTATGCGTGATGCAATTTTAGAAGCTGGGGCAACTCGTCTTCGTCCAATCCTTATGACTGCAATTGCAACTATTGGTGCATTAATACCATTAGCTGTTGGTTCAGGTGGCGGTGGTTTAATCTCGAAAGGTCTTGGTATTACGGTAATTGGTGGTTTAACAAGTTCAACATTATTAACATTAATTGTTGTACCAATCGTTTATGAGATTTTATCAAAACTCTTCAAGAAAAACCGTAAAGATGTAGAAGAAAACTAATAAGAAAAGCGTTATTTAAGAGTCCTTCAAGGCATTCAATGTCTTGAAGGGCTTTTTTGTGTGTTAAAAGTCAATTGAGGAACGAGGAAAAGTATTTTAATTTTAATAATTATTTCCGGTAGTTGGAATTTTGAGCAGTTAAGTTGGAATAAGCTCTTTAGGGGAATAAAAAAACTCCCAAAAAAGAGGGAATCAGATGTCACTCATGATTCCCTTCTCTTTATTCATTTAAAAAACAGCTGTTTTAATCTTATTTTCAACTATTATTTTTCCATTATCTGAGGAAAGCTGAACTTTGTTTTTACCGTTACCAAATACAGTGCGAGAATTTTTTTCGCCGAACACGCTTATTTTTCCGAAGTCTACTTTTGTATGAATTGATACGTCTGTGGGATCAGTTTCTGTTTCTACTAAAATACTTCCGTTATCGGTTTCCAAACTAATCATTCGATCTAAGCTAGTAGTTATTAGCTCAATTCTGCCGTTGTCTGTTTTCCCTACAATACTACCGTTTACATATTGCATAATAATTCTTCCGTTATCGGTCTCCGCCTGAACTTGCTCGGCATCGATATTTCGTAGTTCAATTCTGCCATTATCAGTTTCAGCAGTCAGCTTGTCAGCTTGGATTTTTTCCATTTCAATACGTCCGTTATCCGTTTTAGCTTCTAGAATGGTTGCAGCAAATTCCTTTAATCCTATACTGCCATTATCTGATGTGGCCTTAATATTCTTCCCAAGTATTTTTTCTGCGCGAATACGTCCATTATCTGTTTTCATAATTATGGTTGTATACAGCTTTTTAGGTAGAGAAACGTTTACTCTTAGTTCTTTTATTAAGAATATAAAACTAAAAAACTTATACTTTTTGGGTTTTAATCGAATAGACAATGTGTCATTTACTACTTCAGCAGTCAATTGTAATTTTTCGTTTTCTCCTACAAACTCAATAGTCGTTTCATCTGTTTCCGAAGGGATTACGTGTAAAGAGCCGAAATCGATATCCATCATTACATTTGAAAAATTTGCATGAGGGATTTGAATGATTTTATTGTTAGATGTAATTTTATCTGGTATTTGAATCTGGTTTTCGGAAAGCTCCACGGCAATTTCTTTTGGTGATCCTAAGGAGGCTGCAATTTCACTATCTGATTTTCCGTCTTCTCGGCCATTTGAGAAATACTCTTTAATGTCAGAAAGAATATCATTTCTTTCCTCAACTGGAAGGCTCGTTAAAGCGAGTTCTAATTCATATAAAAATTGTTGTTCAGTCATTTTTTACACCCTCTTCAATTAGATTATTTACACCATTAGTGAAACTTTTCCATTCTTTTATTTGTTCATGTAGGTAAGAGCGACCTAAGTCAGTTAGCTTGTAGTATTTACGCGGTGGCCCTTCAGTGGACTCTTGTAAATAGGTTGTAAAATAGCCCTCCTTAGTCAATCGTCTTAATAATGGATAGACGGATCCTTCCGATATTGAGATTTGATCCGATATTTTTTGGACTAGCTCGTATCCATATCGATCTTGCTTATCCAATAAAACAAGTACACATAAATTTAATACTCCTTTTTTAAACTGGATATTCATCTAGTTTTCCCTCCTTTCACTACTAATCAATGAACAGTACCTTAGATAGAATATATCATACGCTATTATCTTATGCAAGGTACTAGATTAAATACAACTATAATTTTACGAATTGTTAGTTATAATTAAGGTAAATGGAAGGAAGTTACATGATGAACCCTTTTACTGAGAAAGTAATTCAAATAATAAAGTCTATCCCATCTGGAAAAGTAATGACATACGGCCAGATAGCAAAAATTGCAGGAAGCCCTAGAGGAGCAAGACAGGTAGTTCGAGTTTTACATTCGATGAGTGCCAAATATAAACTTCCTTGGCATCGTGTTATTAATGCGAAAGGAGAAATTGTGATAAAGGATGAAGAATCGGCTTACTCGCAAAAAGCTATGCTAGAAGCGGAAGAGGTTAAATTCCTTCCAAATGGACGAGTAGATTTGAAGGAATCACGCTATGATTTAAATGTAGTAGAGGAAGATTGGGGATAAAGAGAGAGGAAGTGAATGCTAATGTTTAGTTGGAAAGGTGCAGCTGGTATTTGTGTGAATGAAAAGAAGGAAGTACTAATGGTACTTCAAGCAGCTCCCGGCGAAGATAAGAAATGGACTGTCCCATCTGGAACGCTTGAAGAAGGAGAAACTTTAGAAGAGTGTTGTATAAGAGAATTTGGTGAGGAAACTGGGTTTATAGTAAAAACGGAGGGTCAAATACATAAAAAAAGTGGGGTAATTAGTGAACATGGTATTTCTTATTATATGGACTATTTTTTAGTAAAGATTATAAGTGGGGAAATTACGATACAGGATCCAGATGAATTTATTCTTGAAATTTCATGGAAGTCATTCGAAGAAATTCAATACTTAGATTTAGCTTATCCAGAAGATATCCACATAATCGAGAAAGTATTAAAAAATTAAAGTAATCAACTTCTAAGTTAGAGAGGTGTTTGGATGATATTAAAATCGTATTAATAATAATTTGGGCTATTGTTTTTCTTTATTTGTTAAATATCCTTGAAATAGCGAAAAGTTTGTTTAACTATATTATTGCCTTCTTTTTGTTAGGGGCTGGTGTTTATGTATTTGATAAGTTATACAAAGGATATCCACATAATTAAAAAACTAGAGGGCATGGTGTGCCTTCTAGTTTTTCGTATAAACGATAATTGCATCTCTTAAGAACTTAGTTGCACCTGATTGCACTTTGTCGTAATAAGCAGTGAAGCGTTCATCAGCGACATACATTTCGGCAAGACCGGCGTGAGCTTCTTTAGAGTATTGATCCCAGTAAAAGCAAAGCCATTGTTTATGCAAGTCTGCAGCTTTTTGAGCTAGTTCTCCTGCAAAATCCCCGGTTTCCATTGCAGCTTTTAGATTGTTAAACAATTGCTCCTCTATTTTTTTTACTCCCGCATACTGCTCTTCTGTCATGCCCTTTACTCTAGCATTGGACTTATTTATAGCATCTTCCCCATATTTTTTTCGAATCTCTTTTCCATATTCCTGCTCATTGTTATCCACAAGTTGTTGTTTAAAACCTTCAAATTTTTCTTTGTCTGTCATTTTTATCTTCCTTTCTGTATGCATAATTGATTTATCCACATTGTTGATAAGTAGATCTAATTGTGCTCTTTTTTCTATCAGCTTTGCACGATGTTCCTTAAGAGCGGTTGTTCTATCGAATGTAGAGGAAGTCATGATTTCTTTAATCCTATCTAAATTCACCCCGAGCTCACGGTAAAACAGTATTTGCTGTAGTCGCTCTATTTCAGTAGCGCTGTATATACGGTAGCCAGATGAATTAATACGTGTGGGCTTAAGTAGTCCAATTTCGTCATAATACCGAAGTGTCCTAGTACTAATACCAGCAAGCTGCCCAAGCTTTTTTATCGTGTATTCCACATCATTACCTCCTAATACGTTCAGTTTAAACCTTTACGTTGCGTGAAGGTCAAGCGATAATTGTTCAATTATTTTACTTTGATTATAATGAAACAATAAGTCAGGGGGAAAGTACATGGCAACAATAGGATTTGTAAGACATGGTGTCACAGCGTGGAATAAGGAAGGAAGAGCGCAAGGGAATACAGACATACCGCTAGATGAAGAAGGTATTCAAATGGCAGAGAGTGCAGCAAAAAGAATGCAATTTGATGAATGGGATGTTATTTATACAAGTCCACTCATCCGTGCGAAGAAAACAGCTGAAATTATTGCTGAAAAGCATTCGGGAATCGACTTTATCCAAGATAAACGCCTAGGGGAAATTGGCGGAGGATTAATCGAAGGAACGACTGAAGATGAACGGATTTCTAAATGGGGGCTCGATTGGAGAAACCAGGACATTGGTTTTGAACCAGAAGATGTTATTATTTCTCGTGGAATGTCATTTATAGAAGAAGTAAAGCAAAAATATTCAGGAAAACGAGTGCTTGTAGTTAGTCATGGAGGCTTCATAAGTAGACTATTAAATGCTCTTGTTCCAGACGGAGAATTTTCTCGTGATATCGGTAACACTTCTGTTACAATTGTGGAACTCAAGAATCATAAAAACGTTTGTCATTTATATAACTGTATGAAACATTTAGAAGTGAAGGAGATGCAATGATGAGGGATGCTTTCTACTATATAAAGAATTTAGGGTTAGAGCCACATACAGAAGGAGGATATTTTCAAAGTAGTTATAATTCCAAGAACCCTAACGGTAATCGGAAACTGTATACGAGTATCTATTTTCTATTAGGTGCTGGGGATGTATCTCACTTTCATCGATTAAAGTCGGATGAGCTATGGTATTTCCATGATGGTAGCTCACTTTTGGTACATGTAATTGATGAGGAAGGTAATTATGTGGAACATAAGCTTGGCTTAGATATAAAAAATGGGGAAGTTCCTCAAGTGTTGGTGCCCAAAAATACTATTTTTGGATCAACCGTTATGGAGGGTGGGACATTTTCACTCGTAGGATGCATGGTAGCACCGGGATTTGAATACGAGGATTTTGAACTTTTTACGCAAAAGGAACTATTACATGATTATCCTCAACATAAAGAAATTATTAATAAAATGGCTTATGAAACACTGCCAGATTCTGAATAATGTAGGAAACGCCCTCCAGACTCATTACAGGAGGGCGTTTTAACTTATTTATTATCTTTTTCCGGTTGCATATTTTGGGAATCAGAATCCTTTTTAGGAGATAGACTAGTTAAGTCAATTAGCTCTATAACAGAATTACCTTCTCCAGCTCCTGCAGGTCCGCAAATTCCCGTTTCTACATCGCATATCATAGCATCTTTATTGGACATAACCTTTCCTCTTTTCCATCTTTTTTTGTACTATCTTTGTTCATCTAGTACTATATTTGAAAATTAAAGATATAACAAATATAAAGCCTATATTTTAGTTAAATTCAAGGGATATTGGTTAGTCTTATAGAAGTAGTGATTAGATCATCATTTTTTTGGAGGTTTTATGATGACCAAGAAGGTAATAATACTTCTTCTTTTATTTTTAGTAATTGCAGTCGGTGTAATACTTAAAGAAGCGAAGGAGGATAAAGCTATACAAAAGGAAGTGTCGTTAGAAGTGTCCTCAGATACTGAATCCTTTGTATCGCTCTTGTTCGAACAAGCCGAACAAGGGCAAACGATTAACTCACCTTTTATAGTAGGGGAAACCACTATTCAAAAAGTACATGAATTATGGAGAGCACCGGAACGCACGAGTGAAAATGATAGTGCAACTTATGAAGAATTTATATCAAACGATGTAACTATTGGTCATCAATCAGAAGTTGTGTTTGATATACGCTCTAGCTCACCTGAGATTCAACAAATCCGTCTTGCGGATATTACTTCTATTAAAGGGGAGCCTGATAAAATAAAAAACTACAAAGATGAACAAGTAGACCAAACAATACTTATATATAACCTCACTAAGGACTTTCAATTGAAATGGATCCTGCCCAAGCCAACGAAAGAAAATCCCAATCCAAAAGTTCATCACATTTCTGTATTCAAAGAATTTGAAGAAGCAGTCTCTCTATTAGATTTAAGCTTAGAAGAAAAAGTAGGGCAAATGATATTTGCAGGTATAAAAGGGACGGCCATTACAAATGAGACAAAGGAAATCATATCTACACATAAAGTAGGCGGTATTATTTTGTTCAAGGACAATTTAAAGGATGCCAATCAATCTGTTAGATTATTAAACTTAATTAAACAAGAAAATAATATTAATAAAGTTCCGTTGTTTTTAGGTGTCGATGAAGAAGGTGGGAGAATATCAAGGCTGCCAGAGTTAACTAGGCTTCCGACAAACAAAGATTTAGGAAAGCGCAATGATGCATCACTATCTTATGATATCGGAAAACTATTAGGAAAAGAATTAAGTACATTTGGCTTTAACTTAGATTTTGCACCTGTTCTTGATATAAACAGTAATCCCGCAAATCCGATTATTGGAGACCGGGCCTTTGGAAAAGATGCAGAGACAGTAAGTAAGCTAGGTATACAGACAATGAAAGGTATTCAAAGTGAGCAGGTCATATCGGTTGTAAAGCATTTCCCCGGACATGGCGATACTGCAGTGGATTCACACAAAGAACTTCCAATAATTCAAAAGAGTTTAAAGGACTTATATGCCTTAGAGTTAATCCCCTTTAAACGGGCTATAGAACATGGTGCAGAGGTAGTTATGGTAGGTCATATTTTGCTACCTAAGATCGACTCTATCTACCCAGCTTCCATATCAGAAAAAATTATTACGGATGTATTGAGGGAACAACTAGACTATGAGGGCGTTATTGTCACAGATGATATGACGATGAAAGCAATCTTAAATACATTTAAAATAGGAGAAGCAGCTGTATCGGCAGTGAAGGCAGGAAATGACATAGTGTTAATAGCCCATGACTACGACAATGTAATTAAAGCGAAAGATGCAATTCTCCAAGCAATAGAAGCAGGAGAAATTAGTGAACAAAGAATTAATGAAAGTGTGAAAAGAATTCTCTCTATTAAAAAGAAATATAATTTGAGTAATAAAGAACTGGATAGGGTAAACATACCACAGTTGAACCAATCAATTAATGAAACATTAGGGAGATGACTTTATGAAAGCTACTAATTCGAAAATTGCTTATAAAGAGGAAGGTCAAGGAGAAACTCTACTACTTATCCATGGATTTTGTGGAAGCTCTGAATATTGGAATAAGGTAATGCCTAAGCTTTCTGAGAAGTATAGAGTAATTGCGATTGATCTCCCCGGACATGGAGAGTCTAAAGGAGTCGATAGCGTGGAGGAAATAGACCAATACGCTTTGGTTATAAAGAACTTCTTAGAAGAACTGAAAATAGAGAAGGTGACCATGTTCGGTCATTCACTAGGTGGTTATATAACACTGGCATTCGCAGAAAGCTATAGTCAATATTTAAACGGATTTTCATTGGTTCATTCCACAGGATTTCCAGATTCGGAAGAAGCAAAGGAAGGGAGAACTGCGTCAGCTGGTAAAATAGACAAAGGCGGTATCGATTCCTTCATAGATGGCCTTGTTCCGAAGCTATTTGCTCCAGATAATGTAGAAACCCATAAACAATCTCTTGCCGATGTGAAGAAGATCGGCTATGGAACTCATCTACAAGGAGCAAAAAATGCACTTAATGCGATGAAAGAAAGAAAGGATCGTACTGAAGTTTTGGCAAATACTAAGTTACCAGTACTATTAATAGCCGGTGAAAGTGATCAACTTATTCCTGCTGACAAGACATTTACAGCAAGTGGAGAAAATTTCAAACATGTAGTCATAAAAGGTGCAGGTCATATGAGTATGTACGAGGCACCAGAACAATTGAGTAAAGCGATACTCAGTTATTTAAACTAAGGATAATAAAGAGGAGCGACAACAAGTCATTATGTCACCTGATGTCGCTCCTTTTAAAATGTATACTAATGACGTAAGGTGGTTATTTAAATGCCATTGTCTTTTAAGCTAATATACAAGGAGCCATTTGTTTGTAATTGTGCATAAAACACTTCACCGACCGAATCAACTCCATGTTTTTTCAGCTTTTTCATGACCCACTCTTCAGTTAAATCTAATTCTTCTAGATTCTTTTTTACAATTTTACCGTCTGATATTATTTCGGAAGGTATAAACAAAGGAAGAGTTAGAGATACTTTAACGTCTTGTTTTGTCGCTTCTTGCAACCCAACTTTTTTCATGACGCTCAGTTCACCATTTGTTTCAAGAACAGCATAATGTACATCCTGAATAGAGAAAATAGATTGCTCTCTAAGAAGCATTAATACATCGTCCATATGTAAACGAGCTGATTTTAAAGACTTCACACTGATTTCGCCGTCTTTTATGATAATGGTAGGTTCATCGTCAATCCATGTTCTAACTGTAGGCATTTTCAATGATACATAACTCATTAATAGAGTTAGGCCAGTCCACCAAATAAGTGCAACCAATCCATCAAGAAAAGGTGTTTCATGTTGAGAGGCAATTTCTGCTGCAATAGAACCGACTGTTATACCGGTAATATAGTGGAAAAATGTTAGCTGGCTCAGTTGTTTCTTTCCTAATAGTCTTGCTAATAGAAGTAATACTATAAAGGAAATAGTGGTTCTCAAAATCATTTCCCAAAAGTTCATTTCGAAAAAGGTTTCCATATTCACTTCTATAACCTCATTTCATTTCCAACTTAATACTTAGTGTTGCCATGAATTATGTCGCTATTCCACTAATTATTAATTACTTTGTCGAATTTGAGCTATAATAACTTTATTCGTGAATATGGAGAAAGAATGTGAAAATATGTTCAAAGATAATTCTAGTAATAAAATGGGCAACCCTGTATATCCAATTATGTTCGCAATAGGCGTGTGTCATCTATTTAATGACACGTTGCAGGCGGTAATTCCTGCGATGTTTCCTGTATTAAAATCAGAACTAGGTCTTACATTTAGCCAATTAGGTCTCATTTCCTTCGTATTAAATATTGTTGCATCGGTCCTTCAGCCAGTTGTAGGATTTATAAGTGATAAAAAACCGATGCCATATGCATTGCCGCTCGGAATGATGAGTTCCTTTGTTGGAATGGCGGGATTAGCACTGGCACCACAGTATTGGATGATTCTCGTATCGGTAATTTTTTTAGGATTGGGTTCGGCGGTATTTCACCCAGAAGGTTCGCGGGTATCCTTTATGGCAGCGGGATCAAAGCGAGGTCTCTCACAATCGATTTATCAGGTAGGCGGAAATTCTGGACAAGCACTGGCGCCACTTATAAGTGCATTTATATTAGTGCCTTTAGGTCAAAAAGGAGCAGCTCTTTTTTTAGTTGTCGCAGCGGTAGGAATATTTCTGTTATCAAAGATTTCTGCATGGTATAAAAGACAGTTGGAGGCAGAGAAACTTTCTAATAGAAAGAGAACGCTTCTTTCTTCACTTCCGGCTCTAACTAAAAAACAAATTGGTGTGGCTTTAACGCTTTTAATGGTAATAATTTTCGCTCGTTCTTTTTATGTGACCAATATGACCAACTTTTATATTTTTCATTTGATGAAGAACTACGGCATGACTATTAAAGAAGGGCAGTTAATTATCTTTATCTTCCTGGCATTAGGAGCTGTTGGTACATTATTTGGTGGACCAATGGCGGATCGGATGGGGAGACGAAATGTTATTATATTGTCGATGGCGGTTCCAATACCATTAAGTCTAATATTGCCTTATGTACCTGTTTGGGCGATTATATTATTGCTTGTTTCAATAGGTTTTTTCATCATGCTAAGCTTCTCAGTCACTGTAGTTTACGCCCAGGAGCTAGTACCGAGTAAAATTGGTACAATGGCTGGGTTAACTGTAGGCCTAGCATTTGGAATGGGGGCGATAGGTGCAGTGGTAATCGGTATATTAATGGATTATATAGGTATTTACACTACTATGATTGTTGTATCAATGTTACCCATAATAGGGTTAGTAGCTTTGGCGTTACCTAAAGATCGAAAAATAACGGTGTCCAATTAAAATTGATTCAAGCCACAATAAAAAGGAAACTCTTAGAGTCTCCTTTTTTAAAAGAGGGATACTATTTACTATTTTACTAGAAAAGAAGAAAGTGGATTTTCTCGACAGTCAAAAGCCATAAGATTATCGAGAAAAAAGAGGGTGTTCGTGACTGACGTCACGAACACCCTCTTTAAAAATCAAACGGTAATCATATAGCAAATCGTCTGTCCAAATCCCTTTGAAAACAATAGAAACAGGTTTTGACTTAGCCTGGTTTTTCTTACCTTGCTTTTAAGCTGCAACTATCCGGAACTTGATTGGAATCAGTGACGAGATTTTCTTGTATATGAACTTGGTGCATTTTGTTGTTATGCATAAACTTGAAAATACCATTATCAAAATCAGTTCCAATTTCTTTGAAGAAAATTCCTTCTTGGCACATATTCTTCGCACAAGTGAAAGAAACTTTATAAGAATCTCCGTCTGTCACCAAATATGCACGGACTCCTTTTTCAAAAATGCCATCTTCTTCATCTTTGATATATCGAGCAACTGAAACAACGTGAAAGTCCACGAAAGGAATTTCTTTCAATAATACATTCATGAAGGAGCCCTTTGTTATTTCTTCCCATCTGCTTTGTGCAGTTTGTCCAATAATAATTTGAGTTATATTTAATCCATGGGCAACCTCTTGAATAACTTTTGGAGAAGAACGTTTTTCGTTATCACGAATGATAAACTCTTCTACTTCTAACTCTTCTGCTAAAGCTTTCCAATGTTCGATATACCCGGATTTCTCAGCATCGAATGCATCATATGGCAGTGGATCAACTGTTAGGATATATAGCGGACAATCCAGCATGCTTGCCATTTTATGTCCTCTTCTAATTAGTCGCTCACCATTTGGTCCGTAGTATACGCAGACAAGTATACTCTCATCCATTCGACCTTTTACGCGTTTCACG
>Ga0209013_10005037_pt1 | contig 11462 bp, 8 predicted proteins | sample Cruoilmetagenom2_FD_187291 | JGI IMG/M metagenome (GOLD analysis project Ga0209013, IMG submission 187291) | Oil polluted marine microbial communities from Coal Oil Point, Santa Barbara, California, USA - Sample 2 (SPAdes) (version 2) | ecosystem: Environmental > Aquatic > Marine > Oil seeps ...
GGCGACGCGACGCCCGTGTGGGCGGTGGTCGGGGCGGTACTCATCCTGGGCGCATACGCCGGACTGCTGGTTCTCCTCGGCCTCGATTCCGAGGACCGGACGGTGCTCGTGCGGACCTACCAGAAGATCACCGGCGCGACCAGGCGCGGGAGGGTGGCGGCATGACATCCGCCGATTGGGCGTTGGAACGGCGCGGTCCCATCTACATCGGCGGCCTCGACCGGTCGGGCAAGACCACGTTGGCGGCGTTCCTCTCCTCACATCCGAACATCGCCATCCCGGCAGTGGGTTCGAACATGTGGACCTACTTCTACGGTCAGTACGGCAATCTGGAACGCGATGACAACTTCGACCGCTGCCTCGACGCGCTCATGAGATACAAGCACGTCCGATTCCTCAATCCCGATCCGGAACGGATCCGGCGTGAATTCGCGTCGGGGCCGCGGACCTACGCCAACCTCTTCGCGTTGTTCCTCCAGCACTACGCCGAGCATCGCGGCAAGCCGCGATGGGGAGCCCAAACCGGCCTGATCGAGCGGTATGCCGACTCACTTGTTGCGGCATATCCGGGGCTGAAGATCGTTCACATGGTCCGCGATCCTCGCGACCGGTACGAGGCGTCGTTGGCGCGCTGGCCCGATGGTCGCGGCAGGGCCGGGGGAGCAACCGCACGCTGGAAGTACTCCGTGGGACTCGCGGAGAAGAACATGATTCGGTTCCCAGGGCGGTACAAGGTCGTCCGCTTCGAGACGATGGTGGAGAAGCCCGAGGAGACGATCCGGGACGTCTGCGAGTTCCTCGAAGAGGAGTTCACTCCTGCGATGCTCTCCATGCAGGACGCTCCGAAGCATCGTGATCGACTCGTGGGTGACTCGGTGGTCTCATCGAGCGCGGTCCCGCTCTCCACCGAGCACATCGGCCGATACCGCGGGCGTGTGCCCGAGCCCGAGATCGCGTTTATCGAACTCCACGCAGGTCGGATCATGGAGACGTACGGCTACACCGCTGAGGACCTGGATCCTTCTCTTGGAGATCGACTTCGGTTCGTCGTTCGCGATTGGCCAAATCAGGCAATCCGTATGGTGGCCTGGCGGAGCGTCGAGGCCGCGCAGCAGCAGTTCCCGCGCTGGTTCGGTCGTACCCCGGGCAGTCGAATGATCGTCGATCCCCGGACCGGTTCGAGACCATCGGAGGCAGCGCCATGACGCAAGGCGATCAGCAGTCCGGGTCCCGGCCGGTCAACGCGGAAACTGAGACCCCGGCACCCGTGTTCATCGCGGGCCTCGCTCATAGCGGCAAGACAGAACTCCGCCGGGCCCTCTCCCAACTGCCTCATCTGGAGCTGACGCGGAAGACCTATCTGTGGACCCGATTCTTTCGCCGATTCGGAGACCTCGAGGAAGAGGCGAATCTCGAGCGTTGTCTGGATGCCCTGCTCAGGGACCCGGGCGTCGCGACCCTCAATCCCGATGCCGAGCGTATCCGGAGCGAGTTCACATCGGGACCGCGGACCTATGTGCGGCTGTTCGCTCTCGTTCACCAGCATCACGCGGAGCGACTGGGCAAGCCGCGTTGGGGGGATCAGCTGGGCTCTGTGGAGCACGTGGCGGGACCGATCCTGAGGGAACTACCCGAAGCCAGGATGATCCACATGGTCCGGGACCCGCGCGTTCTCCTGGTCACCGGGGTGTCGAGCCGTCGTTCGCCGGAGAGCCTCGGTTGGAACACCGCGAGGTGGGCGGCGTCGGCGGACGTCGCACGCACCAATCAAGAACAGTTTCCGGAACAGTACCTCGTCCTGCGGTACGAAGACCTGTGGTTCCGACCGGAGGAGGCCCTGCAACGGGTTTGTCGATTCCTGGATGAACGGTATTCACCCGAGATGGTTGCCGGATTCATCGACGGACACCGGGATCACAAAGACGAGATTGCTCCGGGCACCGGTCGGTCGGCGCTGGGGATGGCACTCGTCGAGCGGTACGCTACAACTCAAGTCGCGACGCTCGGCTATCCGGAGAGCATGGTCCGGCTGTCGGGCCGAGACCGGCTCATGTTCCATCTGGTCGTTCAACCCAGAGGACTTGCCGGGATGACCGCATGGCGCATCGGGAGAGGAGGGGGACGGCGATGGCAGACGTAGCACCTGTGGGTCCCGTATTCGTCGCCGGACTTGAGCGGACGGGGACGAGTCTGATGTTCGCTCTCCTCGCGTCACATCCGCGAATCGCTATGACCCGCCGAACGAACCTCTGGCCGTACTTCTACGAGAGGTACGGGGATCTGAGAGATCCCGAGAACCTTGAACGATGTCTGAGCGTGATGATGCGGTACAAGCGGCTCATTCCTCTCGATCCCGACGCCGACCGAATCCGACGCGAGTTCACGGACGGCGAAACGTCATACGCGCGCTTGTTCTCCATCATCGAGGCACACTACGCAGAGAGCCTCGGAAAACCCCGTTGGGGCGACAAGTCATTGCATACGGAGAGATACGCCGACCCGATCTTCGAGGCGTATCCGGGTGCCCGGATACTGCACATGATGCGGGATCCTAGAGATCGGTATGCCTCGGTGCTTGCCCGCTGGAAGAAGCGCCGCGGAGGTGTCGGTGCGGGCACCGCGGAGTGGCTGAGTTCATTTCGGCTAGCGAGGCGGAACCTGGAGAGATATCCGAATCGCTACCGCATCGTGCGCTACGAGACCCTTGTCGCGGACCCTGAGGCGACCCTCAGAGAGATCTGTGCGTTCATCGATGAAGAGTACGCTCCCGAAATGCTCACCTTGTCCGGTGCGGAGAAGTTCCGAGACGAGGGAAGCAACAGCTCGTACGGGCGTCGCCCTCCGGGCGAAATCTCGACCGACTCGATCGGTCGATACGGCCGGGTGCTGCCACCCGCACAAGTCGCGTTCATCCAGATGATGGCGAAAGCGGAGATGCGAGCACTGGACTACCCCGTCGATGACGTCCACTTCTCGCCGCGCGAGCGGCTCCGGTTCTCGTTCGCCGGCTACCCGTTCGATCTGGCCCGCCTCGCCGCCTGGCGCAGTCGTCACGCATTCCAGAACCGCGTGGGGCGAGATGTCCCTTCCTACCGTCTCGTGGAGACCGAATCGTGAGAACCGCACCGGCATCACGGCTCGGGTTGATCCCCGTAGGCGCCATGTCGTCTCGAATGGCCTCCTTCCTCACCATCACGTTCGTGGCGGTCGGATCCCTCACCGTGGCATATCTCGTGGCGGGGGGCCGCTGGTATCTGGCGATCGGTCTGCTGCTGGTCGTACCCGTGACCGTCCTCGTGAATCGCTTCCCACTGTCGGTGATCCTTTTCTGGCTGTTGGTGCAGCCGTTTGTGGTGGACATCGCCGCTGGCGGAAGCCTACGGAAGCTCTTCTGGGTGGTCCATCGAGCCCTGCCGCCGTTCGCTGTCGTGCTCATTCTGATTACCGCGGCGATGGGACTGCGGCGACGACCGCTCCCCAGACTCGGATGGGCCGAGGTCATGATGGGTGGGTACATCATCGCCACCCTCATTTCCATCGTCTACACCAGCGACACTGTGCTCGCCTCGATGTATCACCTCTACGACCGGGTTTTCGTTCCGATGTGCCTGTACTTGATCATCCGATTGATAGATCCCGATGAAGAGACGCTCCGGGCGCTCGTTCCGGCGCTTGTCTTCCTCGTGGTTTCGCAAGCGGTGTTCGGCATGCTCTCGTGGTACAACCCCGAGGCGCTTCCGGACACGTGGCTCGGCCGGGCGGGAGAGCGCACGACGGGATCGCTGAAGTCCGTAAGCGCGTACACGACGACACTCATCTTCGGCGCCCTGATCCTCGTGCACCACGCGATGGGCACGGAGCGAAGAGGCGTCGCGCGGGTTGGATTGCTCGGAGCCGGCGCCGTTGCTGCCTACATGGTGTTTCTCTCCTTCTCCCGAGCGAGCTGGCTGGCGGCGCTCGTCGTCGCTATGGGGCTGCTGTTCGTGTACCCGAGACTCGTGCTCAAGGTTGCGGTCGTGGCCGTTCCCGTGCTGCTGATCGCTCTGTCCACGGGGGTGATCCAGGATCAGCTCACCTTCGCCGAAGATCGAGTCTCTTCCGAGGTCTCCGATGAATCGGCCTTGAGTCGGCTACCCATTGTGCTGGCATCGGTGCGTATGTTCGAGGAGAGACCGGTCACCGGATTCGGATTCGGGAACTTCGATCGGTTCGATCGGGAGTTCCAGGGCCAGGTCGGAGACCTTGTTGTTCCCGAGAAGGACCACGCTTCGCACAATCTCTACATGACCTTGCTCGCTGAACAGGGATTGATTGGGTTAGTGCTATTCATCGGTCCGGTGTTCTGGTGGCTGGTGAGGCTCCCCCGCGCAGCGCGCAACCTCCCGCGATCAGGATTCCGGAGCAGGCAGTTTCTCTTCATACTGTGGCTTGTGATCACCGCCCACGTCATCGTCAACAATTTCTCCAACATGCGTAGCACCTTTGGACTCGGGATATGGTGGATCACATTGGGCCTCATCGCCATCGTGACTGTTCAGGGCCTCACTCCCGGAGGCGGGTCCCCCGCCGCCGGAGAAGTGCACGAGGAGCGCGAGTTGCAGCCCGGTCCTCGCGGTCAGGAGTAACGAGCCATGGCACGGCACCGGAGGTCTGGATCGGCGGAGAAGCTCTGGGTGTCTGTGACCGACTCGGCCCGGTGGCGGCGGTTCGCCAAGCGAGGGCTCGGCGCCCGGCTACTCCGAAACGAGGCATTCCGGAGGCTTGATCAGGCGCGAAGATCGACACTCACGCGGTGGGCGGATCGACGGGGTCCGGATCTGTTCCGGGACGTGCAGACGTTCTTGATGTTCATCGGCCAGACGAAGAGCGGCGGTACCATGATCGGGGCGATGCTCGACGCCCACCCGAACGCCGTCGTCGCCGACGAGGTCGACGCGGTGCGGTTCGTCGAGGCCGGCTTCAGTCGGAATCAGGTCTTCCATCTGATGCTCAAGGGTGCACGGAGAGAGGCTATGAAAGGTCGCGTCACGGCGCGCCGGCTAGACGCCTACTCATTCTCCGTTCCCGAACAGTGGCAGGGCCGATTCGCGAACCTGGTCGTGATTGGAGAGAGCAAAGCGGGCCCTTCGACTCGGCGGCTTGCCGCCGATCCTGACCTCCTCGGACGGGTCTCGCAGGAAATGGGGGATGTCGATCTCAAATTCATCCAGATCGTCCGGAACCCTTTCGAACCGATCAGCGCGATGATGCTGAGAAGCGGGCGAGCCTTCGACAATGCCATCGACAACTACTTCAGTCAGTGTGTGAGGCTCGAGGACCTCAGGTCGCGAATTGCGCCTTCAGACCTTCTCGTCGTGAGATACGAGGATGTGGTTTGCGGTCCCCAGGACCAGCTCGTTCGGATCTGCCGCTACCTGGGGCTTGCAACCGAACCCGGGTATCTCGCCGCGTGCGCTGCGATGCTCGACGACACGCCGCGAGAGCATCGTTTCGATGTCGACTGGAATCCCGGTCGGATTGCGGAGGTGGAGAGTCGAATGGCCGCTTTCGCGTTCCTGAGCGGCTACGGGTACAACTCATGACGGGTGCTGCTGCTTCCACGCTCCGTTATTGGTGTGGTGGCCGATGATCGTGATCGAACTCCTGGGCAGTCCCGGCTCCGGCAAGACCACGCTGGTGCCGCCGATCGTTAAGGAGCTCCGGGCGCAGGGGTGGGAGGCCTACCTGATGGTCGATGCGGCACGACGCTTCGCTGCGCGGTCGCTCTTGGGCAGGATCTCCACGCCGTTCGTGCCACCCCCGTTGCGTGATCCGTGGTTGTGGAGGGTATTCGCGACCCTGAGCACGTTCCATGCGCTCGCCTTCTTCATCGGGCGTCCCGACCTCGCCCGGCAAGCACTCTGGCTGCAGCGGTTCAGGCCTGCGGCTGCTGACGTTCGGCAGCGTCGAGTCGTGAGTTGGTTCTTCCGTACCGCCGGCAGGTACGCGTTCCTGTCGGCGCATGCCAGATCCGGTGAAGTGTTGGTCCTCGATGAGGGGTTTGTCCATCGGGTCGTCCAGTTGTTCGCGTCGCCGGCGGAGGTGCCGAGGTCCTCTCGGCTCGCCTCCTACCTCTCCGAGATCCCGCGCCCGGACCTCGTTGTGCATGTCTGTACCCCCGCACCGGTGTGCGAGGAGAGGATCCGAGCTCGAGGTGTGTGGGCGAGGTTTCAGGACGAGGACGCCCCTGAGTTGGAGGCGTTCGTGCGGAATGCGCACCGGACGGTCGAGATGACCGCGAGACAGATTCGGCGCGAGAGTTGGGCAGTTGTCGACATCGATAACGGCGGACCGGAACCCGGTGCGGCGGTCGAGGAGGTGCGGCGAGCGGCCTCGACCGCTCTCGGATCACGGCACGACGTGAGTCCCGCCCTCGGAGTGACGTCGGTACGGCGGCGCGGTCCTCTCGTGCCTAGGCCGGGACGGATTCTCGACGCGGCGAGATCCCGGATCCATCCCGCCGCTATCGATGCCGAGACGGTCTCTCGTGTACTGGAGCGATACGGTCTCGAACCGACTCGCTCACCGCAGAATCCGGCCACCGGGTGGAGGAACCGCATCGTTGTTGTGCACACTTCGGGCGGCCGGAAGGTCCTCAAACAGTTCCGCTCCGACCGGGAGCTGCCATCCGTCATCTGGGAGCATTCGATCATCGACCACCTCAAACGATTGGAGTTCCCTTCGGTACGGCTGACGACGACGTCATCCGATGCAAACCTGGTCGAGGAGGACGGGGGGCGTTTCGCCCTGTTCGACTTCGTCGAGGGGAGAAACCTCGCCGGATTCGTGATGCCACAACTCGTCCGATCGGCGCTCGTTCGGACTGCCGGTGAGACGCTGGCGACGTTCCATCGCACTGTGGACGGCTTCGACCCGGAGGGAGAGCACGCCCTCGGCTATCACACCTACGCTAGCGCACGCACCCGGGACGTCGACTGGCATCTCTCGACGCTCGATGAACTGGTTTGCGCTTCGGATTCCCTTACCTCTCCGGAGGAGCGATCACGATCGGAATGGTTGCGCTCGCGGGCACCGCTGATCGCAGCGCAAGTGTCCGAGTTGGGCGAGATGCTCGAGGGAGCCGACCTTCCGAGACGGGTGATCCACGGCGATTTTGGCATGCACAATCTGCTGTTCAGGAGCGACGGAACGGCGGTAGTGCACGACTTCGAGCTCGCTCGCATCGAATGGCGCCTGATCGATCTGATCATCGTTCTGTCCCGGCTCGATGAGGACAGCGGGCGTGATTTCGTGACTGCATACCGGGCGACGTCCGAGCTCACCCGGGTCGAAGAACGCCATTTGGGCGACGTCTGGCAGTACTACCGCCTGCGGGGAGCGGTCCAATCCTGGAACAGCTTCTTCGAGCTCGGCGGGGTTCGCCGTCTGGAAACGGCGCAGCGGCGCGTCGAAGAGGCGGATGCTCGTGCCGGGCGTCCGGTGAGACTGTGAGCCTCGCTTCCGAACGAAAGGCCGGGCGGCCGCGGGTGGTCATGGTCGTTCGCCTCTTCCACCCGTGGGTCGGAGGAACCGAGCGTCAGGCCCACACGCTTGCACGGGCACTCGCAAAGAGCGGGGTCGGGATCGAGATCGTGACCGGACGGTGGTTTCGGGGAACCCGGCGTCGGGAGACGCTCGACGGGATCCCCGTGTTCCGCAATCAGACTCTCTGGGAATTCGGGGGTATCAAGGGCCTGAGGAAGTTCGGCGGCTACCTCTACATCGCGTCCTTGCTCTGGTACTTGGGCCGGCGCAGGAAACACTACGACATCATTCATGTCCACGGGCTCAACTACCACACGTTCGCTGCAGTGCTCGCCGCCCGATGGTTCGACAAGACGACCATAACCAAGCTTGCAAACAGTGGGAGTGCGAGCGACGTCGAGAAGATGCGGCAGGATCGGCAGCTGGCCGGTGCCCGGTTCATGCTCGCCACCGCCCTACGTTGTGATCGCTTCGTGGCCCTCAATCAGACGATCGTGGAGGAGCTCGTGGAAGCGGGTGTGCCGCGGTCGCGGATCGTACGGGTCTCCAACGGCGTCGATCTCGACGACGTCGAGCCGCAATGCCGGACGACCCTACATCGACCCCCACGTGTGATTTTCGTCGGTCGACTCCACCGTCAGAAGGGACTCGAAACGTTGCTCCGGGCGTTACGGATCCTCCTGGACGCCCGCGATGTGGACGGGGTCCGACTAGTGGTCGTCGGTGACGGACCGGAGCGGGAGGTGTTGGAGCAGCTCTCGCGGAGCCTCGCAATCGACGAGATCGTTGACTTCGTCGGGATCGCCGACGACGTAGCTCCGTACCTGAGGGACGCGGACGTTTTTGTCCTTCCCTCACACGCCGAGGGTCTATCGAACGCGCTGCTCGAGGCGATGGCGGTCGGACTCCCGGTGATCGTCTCCAATGTGCCGGGCAACGCCGATGTGGTCGAACACGGGCACACCGGTCTCATGTTCGAGGTGGGCAACGCTTCCGAGCTTGCCGCGAGCCTGGCACTTGTACTTCGCGATGACGATCTCCGGAACCGGCTGGGGATGGCGGCCCGGGGGAGCGTGGAGGAGTCGTATAGTCTCCAGGCAGTGGCAGGGCGATACACCGAGCTCTACGACGAGCTACTCGACCTCGGGCGTGGGGACCGAGCTGATATGGAAGCGAGGGGGGAGACTGCGGATGAGTGAAGGTGCGCCGATTCTGGTGACCGGACCCGACAGGAGTGGCACGAGCCTCATGTACGCGCTCCTCGCGTCGCACTCCAACATCTCGATGTCGCGGCGCACGAACATGTGGCGCTGGTTCTACGACAAGTATGGGGATCTGAATCGCCCCGCCGACTTCGAACGGTGCCTCCAAACGATGCTGCGGTACGAGCGGATGCAGGTGCTTCAACCTGACGAGGATCGAATCCGGGAGGAGTTCCTGGATGGTGAGGCGTCCTATGGACGCCTGTTCGCGCTGTTCCACGGACACTTCGCCGAACTCAGGGGCAAGGAACGGTGGGGGGACAAGTCCCTCCACACGGAGCACCACGCGGATCAGGTGTTCTGCGAGTTCCCGTCCGCCAGGATGATTCATTTGATGCGGGATCCGCGCGATCGCTACGGGTCGATCAAGAAGAGGTACGATCGGCCCCAGAAGGGGGTGGCGCCTGCAACCGGTCGATGGTTGACGTCGACGTGGGCCGCACGACGCAATCTCCGTCGCTACCCGGGCCGGTACATGGTGGTGCGATACGAGGACCTGGCGTCACGGCCCGAGGAGACGCTTGAAGAAGTGTGCGAGTTCGTCGGAGAGTCGTACGAGTCGTCGATGCTGAGCATGGGGGACGCCCCGGACCACGGAGCGATCGGGGGGAACAGTTCGTTTGGGCAGATGGAGCCGGGCACGATCTCGACCCGTTCGATCGGGCGTTTCCGTACCGTCCTCAGTCCAGAAGAAATTGCGTACATCCAGATGTCGTGCGGTCGATACATGGAAGGGTACGGTTACCGGTATGAATCGACCGGCCTGTCGAGCCGCGAGCGCCTAACGTTCTTGGTGAAGGACGCACCGCTCACCTCCATTCGTGTTGCCGGGTGGATCACTATCGACAGGGTGAGAGAACTGAGAGGCAGGACGGTGCCGGACCGGCGCCTTGGAGACGCCAGCCTGTGATGGATCGGAGGGCCGAAGAGATGGGATCGAAGCAGACAGGCCGAACCAGATGGCGGTGGTGGCTCGCGATCTCCATCGTCACCTTCGTAGCGATCGCCCTGCCGATGGAGGCGCTGGGAACCCCGCACGCATCGGCGGCGTCGTCGCTCGGTTCCTTCGCGTCCGACGGATGCCAATTCTGGGTAGCACCTCCGCCGACCGGGAGCGACGCGAACGACGGATCGGCCTCGCGGCCATGGGCGACGCTCCAGCACGCAACGGAGACGGTGCCGGACGACTCCTGTTCAGTGTTGTTCCGCGACGGCGTGTACTCCGGACCGGAGGAAGTGGAGCGGCAGTTCGCGACGGTTACGACTTTTAGGGCCGAGCATCCGTATCGGGCCGTGTTCGAACACTCCAGCACCGTCCTCGATGTTGACGGCGCCCGCTCCATCGTGTTTGAAGGCTTCGAGTTCAGGCACTCCGGGTCGGGGGCGAGAGGATACGTGGTCATCGTCAGCCGCAGTGGCGACGATTGGTCCGAGCGGATCACCTTCCGGAACAACATCTTCCACGATTCGTACGACAACGACCTGCTGAAGATCCACGACGGTTCGCGTTTCGTGACGGTCGAGGGCAACGTCTTCTACAACCAGGGAGATTCGGAACAGCAGATGGACGTGAACAGCGTCACCGACATCGTCATCCAGGACAACGTGTTCTTCAACGACTTCTCACGAAGCGGTCGGAGTGATGCGGGAAAGACGAAGCACTCCATCATCGTGAAGGACTCGAACGAGGGCGATGACGGACTCCTCGGCAGTCGCCGTGTCACGATCCGACGGAACGTCTTCCTGAACTGGCAGGGCGGAGTCGAGATGTTCGTCAAGATCGGGAACGACGGCAAGCCGTACCACGAGGCGCAGGATGTGCGCGTCGAGAACAATCTGATGATCGGGAACTCACCCACGAAGCTTCATGCACCATTCGGCGTCGCCGGAGCGCGGAACGTGGTATTCACCAACAACACGGTCGTTGGGGATCTGCCGTCGGGTTCGTACGGGGTTCAGATCGAACGCAAGGGCTCGAACCCCCGCAACGAGAACATCCGACTTGTGAACAACATCTGGTCAGATCCCTCCGGGACGATGGGTGACTTCTCAGGAGGCGATTCCGACGTCACGATCGGTCTCGTGCTGGAGAACAACCTGTACTGGAACGGTGGGGCCGCGATCCCCTCGGGAGATGTAGTGAGTCCTTTGAAGGATGATCCGCGGGCCGTTGTCGCCGATCCGGGGATCGATTCTGAGCAGAACGGGGTCGTCGTACCGTATTGGACGGGGTCGGCTTTCCTGAGCGGAGCGAGTTCGATTCGAGAGGAGTTCGTGCGTATCGTCACGAAGTACGGTGCCATCCCTTCCGACAGTCCGGCCGCCGATCGCGGCGACTCGAACGGAGCGCCGGTCGACGATATCTTCGGGTTGCAGCGCGATGATCGGACCGACATCGGTGCCGTCGAGGCCGGCGCGACCGACAGGCCATTCGGCGCTTTCATCGACGTCGCAGGCAATGTTCACGAGGGATACATCTACGCGATCGCCGCAGAGGGCATTACCCGGGGCTGCAATCCGCCCGTCAACGACCGCTACTGCCCGGACCGCTCGATCACTCGCGGGCAGATGGCGGCGTTCCTGAACCGAGCGCTTGACCTCCCCAGTACAACCCGTGACTGGTTCTCCGACGACGACGGTTCGATCTTCGAGGACGACATCAACCGACTCGCCGCG
>Ga0209013_10005038_pt1 | contig 11460 bp, 15 predicted proteins | sample Cruoilmetagenom2_FD_187291 | JGI IMG/M metagenome (GOLD analysis project Ga0209013, IMG submission 187291) | Oil polluted marine microbial communities from Coal Oil Point, Santa Barbara, California, USA - Sample 2 (SPAdes) (version 2) | ecosystem: Environmental > Aquatic > Marine > Oil seeps ...
ATCATCGATATCAAAATAGTCATCTGTACAGTTTGAAATCGTTACGTTGGTAAGGTTCACTGTACCACCCCAGATCTCAATACCATCATCATCAGAGTAATCAACAGTGATATCTTCTACCACTGTACCTGAACCAACACCTATCATACTTAGACCGTTAATCTCTTTATCTTCAGCCATCGTGATACCTGAATTCAAAATATATACATTTCTCAAGATTCCTGAATTGTCAGCCATATTTGTAGCATCTGCTGCATAAAGTGTATTTACTTCATATGGATTTACCTGAGCATTACCAGCATGTCCGATAATAGTCAGTCCACCCCATTGCCCCACTTCAATACTTGTAGGATTCTCTACACGCTGAAGAGAAGTAAAGATGATAGGATCATCTTTTGTACCGTCTGCTAGTATTTTTGCACCTTTATCAACAATCATATAAGATGTAGCATCCCCTGTTCCATCTAATCCTGCGATGACTGTTCCTGGCTCTATAGTAAGTGTTACACCTGGCTTTACGACTACCAATCCATCAAGTGTCCAAAGTGTCTCTTTGTTTAATGTCATATCTGTGTCAATATCACCACTAAGTGTCTGTTTAGGTAAAATCGCTGCATCCGATAATGTAGTGTCTGATGTAGAAATATCACTGCTAGCAATAGTTCCTGTTGTAGTTGTCGTGTCACCATTGATGGTTACATTCGAAGGTGTTTGGTTAACTGTTGTATCTCCACAACCGTTTATCACTGCTATTGCGACTGCTGATAGTGCAATTTTTTTAAAGTCTGTCATTTTAATTTCCTTAAACATAATTTAAACCATCCTTGGTTTTGTTTGCAGAATATTGACAAATATTGATAACATAATGGAAACATACTGGAAACATGTATGTTATTAAATTGTTATCAATTTTAAAAAATTTCGAGACTGAATTATTTGGAGATATGCATATATGCGTATAGGTTTGTTGAAAACACACCTTCTTTAATGAGAGACTTTGTTTTAGCTATTGAATCATTCTTTAGTTACCATTTTGTTATATAACTACTATACTATTACACTATCTCATATGAGAAAACACTAATTGAAAGGAAAAAAAGATGAAAATAAGTAACATACTTAAAAAAGTAGTCAAAGAAGAAGGTAAACACTCTCCTATATCTAAGACTATTGTAAAACTCAAGAATTCAAAAGAATTTAATTACCTCGTTGACACGAGTCGCTCATAAATAACTAAGACCCAAACGGGTTCATCCCACCCATCATTCCCATTGCCTGAGACTTTTTATTGTCTTCAGCCATTTTATTAACATCATTCATCGCTGAAATAAGTAATATCTGTAATGATTCCTTATCGTCAAGCAGTGAATCATCTATAGTTAGATCTATCACTTCACCTGCACCATTTGCTGTAAGCTCCACAAGACCACCACCAGCTTTAGCTGTAAATTGTACATTTTTGGCCTGTTCTTGTATCTCTTTTGCTTTTTCTTGCATCTGCTCCATCATCTTACCCATGTTGCCCAAGTCAAAGCCTTCAAACATTATTCTAATCCTTCGAATTCTTCAGCGATACTGTTGTCATCATCAAGTATGACAATTTTAGGTAGATGTGCATCTGCCTCTTCTTCATTCATAGTTGCATACGCAATAATAATGATCTTATCACCTTTATGTACTTTTCTTGCTGCTGCCCCATTAAGACAGATATCTCTTTTCCCTGCTTCTCCAGGGATGATATAGGTAGAAAAACGCTCACCGTTATTGACATTGACAATATCGATCTTTTGTCCGACACGCATACTGGCAGCATCTAAAAGTTCTTGGTCAATGGTAATAGAGCCTACATAATTCAAATTTGCATCTGTTACGGTAGCTCTATGTATTTTAGAATAAAGCATTGTAATGTTCATAATTGTTCCTATTTATAAATTATTGGAATTATACCAAAATCCTCTATCTAAATATATTATACTAAAAAATTGTGAGGAAATTGAGGTAGTAACCCTAAAAAAATAAGGATAGGGCTACTTAAAATAGTCGAGAGACTACTATTTGACCATTGATGCTGGGTCTATTGGTTCCCCCCACATTAAGTCAGGGATCACAAACTCAGAGACAACATTTCCACCGATGATATGCTCATCGATAATTCTGTCTATCTTCTCTTTTGTTAAACTTACATACATTGTATGCCCTGGTTCAACAAGCATCACTGGGCCAACCGCACAGCGATTTAAACATCCTGTCTGTATTGGTGTTACTGTACCTATAATACCTTTTTGCATCAATGTCTGTGCAAGGTGCTGAAAAAGTTGTTGTGTCTCTGGGTCATCTGCCTTTACACAAGAAGGTTTTGGCATCCCTGGAGGTGCTGACTGCTGACACTTGAAAATATAAAACGCTGGTTGTGGTATACCTGGAACCATAATAATCCTTTGGAATTTAATTGGGAGTATTTTACTCCTATTTACTTAATAGAAGTTTAAACCAACCCTATTGACCTATGTCAAGCTTTTATATTCTCCCTTTGATTATAATCTACCTATCTTTCCAACAAGGACACTACTATGATGCAACACCCTGATTTCTATTCACAAATAGCCCCCATAAAACTTTATGACCCTTTAAGTGATTTTCTCGGTGCCTTTACCCAAGGTGTTTTAGAGATTACCTATCTTGATTGCGTCAAGTTAGCAGGACACTCTTGTCCTACTGTTGCCGGGGCATATCTAATGGCTGCGAAAGGGTTAGATGCACTTTATGGAGATACACTTCCTCAAAGAGGCTCTATTAAAGTAGAGATGAAAGAGAATGAAAATGTTGGTGTCACGGGAGTAACTGCCAATATCATCTCCTTTATTTTAGGGGCTGGCGGTGCAGGTGGGTTTAAAGGAATACAAGGAAATTTTTCTAGAGATAATCTTCTCTTTTATGGTGCTCCTATTGGTTCAGAGGTAAGACTCACACGTCTTGACACCATGCAAAGCGTGAATCTCTCCTATGATCCTTCCCTGATCAAAGCAGACGAAAAAATGATGCCCCTTATGGGTAAAAATCTTAAGGGTCTTGCGACAGAAGAAGAGAAAAAAATCTTCCAAACACTATGGCAGAAAAGAGTTGAAGAGATTCTTTTAAACACAGACTTACACCGTAAATTAATTAGCATAACAAAGGATTAGATCATGATAATTTCAAGCTATATGAAAAATGAACACAGAGAATGCGATACGCTTTTTGCAGCTTCCGAAGAAGCTGTTGCACAAGGGGAATGGGAAGTGGCTGGAGAAAGGTTCTTAGCCTTTTCAAATGAGACACTTAGACACTTTAAAAAAGAAGAAGAAGCACTTTTCCCGGCATTTGAAGCACAAACTGGTATGACAGAAGGCCCTACTCAAGTGATGCGTTATGAGCATGACCAGGTAAGAAGTCTCATAGGTAACATGGCTGAAGCATTAGAGCAAAAAGATAAAGATGCCTATCTCTCTTTAGCAGAATCCATGATGATACTTCTCCAACAGCATAACATGAAAGAAGAGCAAATGCTTTATGCTATGTGTGACAGAGCACTTCCTCAAGAACTAAAAGAAAGCACACTTGAAGCCATGAAAGATATGTTATTGTGAAAAAAATAGACATAGATACGCGAGAACTTTCTCATCCAAAACCTTTAGAGAAGGCTATCAAAATATTGCGTGCTTTAGATGATGAGAGCTATCTTTATATGCTTCACAGTAAAAACCCTATTCCACTGTTAGATTTAGCACAAGAGCATGGTTTTCTCACCTTAAGCAAAGAGGATGAACATGGGAATTGGCATATTATCATTTGTAAAAATAAAGATGTTGATTTAAATGAGCTTTTAAATGCTTAGTCAAAATGGACTCTCGCTAGATCAAGCACCACCCATATCAGTTGTCTTTCGTTTTTTCTTTGTAGGGTCACTCTTTGGTATACTCTCTGGTATCTTTGTCTTATTTTTCCAAAATACTATTTTTAATGCACACAGTATAGAAGCTGTTATACTCACACATACACTCTCTCTTGGTGTAATGCTCTCTTTTATGTTTGCCGCACTGTTTCAAATGTTACCAGTTATTGCAGGTGTTAAACTCACTTCACCTGTACTCAAAGCAAATCTACTGCTTTACCCTTTTGTACTTGGTATTATCGCTTTACTTTTCGCATTTAATTTAACAAATACTTCATGGCTGTTTTTACTGGCCTCTATTTTACTTGGTACTTCTCTTTTGGGCATTGTACTTATTATGGTAAAAAATCTCTTTTCTCTTGAGAATCACACTGTTTCATCTAAGGGTATTACCTACACTCTGCTCTCTTTAGGTATTGCTGTACTATTTGCACTTTATTTGACATCTGCACTTGCTGGATTTACAGAAAGTTCTCACTACAGTCAAATCAAAGAAGCACACTACTCTTTTGGTCTATATGGATGGATAGCTCTACTTATTATCTCAATCTCTTTTCAAGTGGTTGAGATGTTTTATGTTACACCTTCCTATCCAAAACTTGTTAGCAAATTTATGCCATTAGCACTTTTTTCGCTACTTTTAATAAGTTCTATTGTTGGAATATTTTTTCCAAATATTTGGATACTGGCAGACATCTCAATTGCTTTACTCTTAGGTAGTTACGCGTTATTAACACTTAAAAGATTTACGCAACGCAAACGTCCAATCACCGATGCAACCGTATGGTTTTGGCGTCTGGGACTTAGCTCTTTACTTGTCAGTATGTTATCACTTTTACTAACACTTTTTATTAATAATGATTCCATAAAAGCACTTAGTTATATTACCTTTACATCATTTGGACTTAGTATAGTCTTTGCTATGTTTTACAAAATAGTGCCTTTTTTAACATGGTTTCATCTTAACAGCCAAGGCTACATATCTCCACCTATGATGCACCAGATAATTCATCCAAAAACTGTCATGAAACATCTTTACATTCATACAGCAGCCATTGTCAGCTTTATACTCTCCATCTTCATACCGCAGCTCATATTTTTAGCAGGATTATTGACCATACTCTCATTTGGATGGGCAGGCTATCAAGTTGTCCATGCGCATCTACTTTACAAGAAAACACAGAAAACAGGAAAGAAATTTAATATGGGCATGAACTACACATAAAAATTCATATTCCGTTCATCCCTTTAAGATATTCTGATATACTAAATACAATTTCATTTATCTAAAGGGTCGAGATGATAGAAACCAAACATGTCTCCAAAGTATATAAAATGGGTGAACTTGATCTTGAAGTGATCAAAGATCTCAATCTGTCTATTGGTTCTGGTGAATTTATCGCCATTGTAGGTCCAAGTGGTAGCGGGAAAAGTACGGTACTCAATATCCTTGGAGGCCTTGATATCCCAACAAATGGTAAAGTGGTCGTTGACAATATCAATATTACAGATTTAAACACCACTGAACTCGCACATTTCAGAGGTGAAAAGATCGGCTTTATCTTTCAAAGTTTTAACCTCATCCCTGTACTTTCTGTCTATGAAAACATCGAATACCCTCTTATCATGATCCAACATCTTCCTCCTGAAGAACGGAAAAAACGTGTGCTAGAAGTGCTTGAAGAGGTAGATATGCTTGATCAAAAAGAGAAATATCCTGATCAGATCTCAGGGGGTCAGAAACAAAGGGTAGCCATCGCCAGAGCACTTGTAACCAATCCTAAAATTGTTTTTGCGGATGAACCTACCGCCAACTTAGACAGTAAAACAGCACACCGTATCATCGAACTCATGCACAAGATCAAACAAGACTACAATACAACCTTTGTCTTTGCCACACATGACGAGAAGATTGTATCCTCCGCTGAGAGGCTCATCACACTTGTCGATGGGCAGATCACAGAAGATAAAAGGATCGTATGATGAAAAATATTATCAAAATAGCCTTTCGAAATCTCAAAAGAAGCTCCAGACGAACCCTTCTTACTGCAGCACTCATTACCATAGGTGTCATCTTTGTGTTGGTGTATTCTGCCCTCTCTAGCAGTTTCAAGGCTTATATGGTCGGTGAGATCACAGACTCCATGATGGGACATATACAGATTCATAAAAAAGGCTATATCGCCTCTGTTGACAACCTTCCTCTTGACAAAAATCTCAATAAAAAACAGATCGATAAAGTGCTGGAAGTTCTTGATAGTAACCCTTATGTAGAGAGCTATACATTCCGTATCAAACTAGGCGGTATGTTCTCTAACTATATCTCTTCAACCAACATACGACTCAATGCTATTGATCCGGAGAGAGAGCATACAACATTACCATTGTTTTCCAAGAGAATTCAGGAAAGTGAACCTCATCTTCTCAAGCAGGGCGAAATGCTTATCCCAGAACTTTTAGCCAAAGGAATGGGCGTGAAAAAGGGAGACACTGCTGTCTTAGTTGTCAACAACCAACAAGGCTCTGTCAACGGTCTCAATCTCAAGGTAGTGGGTATTGTAGCACCTATTTCAGGTCCAGGAGGTAGAGATGGGTATTTTCATATAGAAGATGCTAAAAAGATCCTTCGTATCAAAGAAGCAGAGGTGAGTGAAATCGTTGTACGTATCAAAGATGTGTCCAAACTGCAAGAAGCAATGAAAAGTATGCAAAGTTTAGCCATGATCAAAAACCAAAAAGGCAAACCGGTTTTTGAGATACATCCTTGGACAAAACTGAGTCCATTTTATAATATCGTCAAAATGCTCGACCTTATGGATATCTCTATCAAGATTATTTTGATCTCTATCGTTCTCATCTCTATCTTAAATGTAATGATCATGTCTGTCTATGAGCGGATCAAAGAGATAGGAACTATCGCCGCTATGGGAACACCTCCATCCACCATAGTGAAACTCTTTCTCACAGAAGGATTTATGCTCGGTGTATTTGGTGCCATCGTAGGGAGTATCATCTCTTTTGTCATTGTCAAAGTGATCGACACCATAGGTATCAGCTTTGCATTTGGAAGACAAAGCGACTTGGTGCTTCACCCTTCATTACAGGGTAGTGATATCATAGTGGTGAGCATCATCGTTATTATCATTTCATTGATAGCCTCGATTTCACCAGCATTCAAAGCAGCAAAACTAAATCCAGTCGATGCATTAAGACAAAATTAGGAGCATATGATGAAGCCTTTATTACTATTATTGACAACACTTTCACTCTTGGGAGCCAATGATCTTTTAGAGAAGATAGACAGAAATCTACAACCCACTTCAAGTGAAAGTTACAAAAAACTTGTCAACATCGAACCCAATGGCAGCAAAAAAGAGTTTTTACTCTATCAGGCAAAAAAGGGTAAAGAGAAAATGGTCTCTCTTTTCTTAGAGCCCGAAAGTGAAAAAGGGAGAGCCACACTGAGACTGGGTGACAATATGTGGCTCTATATTCCTAATGTTGGGAAGCCTATCCGTATCGCTTCCATGCAGTCAGTGGTGGGTGGTGTTTTTAACAACAGTGATATCATGAGACTTGATTTTTCTGCAGAGTACAAAGTAACTGGACAAAAAGAGAGTAGTAGCGAATACACACTGACTTTAAAAGCAAAAAATGATTCTGTTGCCTATGACAAACTCATCATGACGGTAGATAAAAAAAGTGTTACCCCTACAAAGGTGGTCTGTTACGCTTCAACCGGTATGCTTATTAAAACATTAACTTATAAAAACATCAAAAAATTTGCTCCTGGCATCGTCAGACCTGCTGTAGTAGAGACGGTAAGTCCCTTCTATAAAGGGTACAAATCTATCATGGTGTATGGGAAGATCACACCAAAGAGCTTTGCTAATGAAGTCTTTACCCTTGATAACATATCAAAAGTAGGTACACTGAGAAGATGATACGCTCCCTTCTTGTTATTTTACTCTTATGGAACGTAGGTATACATGCCGATGACTATAGCTTCGATATGGAGAGTATCGAAACAAAAAGTTTTGAATACTCAGGGTACCTTCGTTCTGAATACAAATACCAAACACTTAATCAAGACTCACCACTCTACACTTTTCTAAATAGAAGTGATAGTTCCCAAAATGCTTTTTTAAATGAAGCATTGTTTCGTTTCACTCATTATAAAGATGACTTTAAACTCATTGGTGCACTCTCTGCTAGGTATGTTAATATCGATGGTGTAGATGATGATCTCTATACTGTCTACCAACTCTATACCCATAATACACTCTCTATCAATCACTCCATAGATGTAGGTAAAAAAACACTCAAATGGGGGACAGGATACTTTTTTAACCCTGCAGCCTTCCTTGACAGACCCAAAGACCCTACACAACCAGAAAATGCGTATGAAGGCTATGTCATGGTGGACTATACCTATAACAAAAGCTTTGAGGGAGATCTAAAAAATCTGCAACTAGATCTCGTCTATATGCCTACTACCGCTAGTGTGAATGATGATTTCTATAATGGTCAATCAAGTAATCTGTCTGCTAAACTCTATCTACTGTATCTTGATACCGATATATCGTTCATCTATCTTTACAGTGATACACAAAAAGACAAAATCGGATTTACCTTCTCAAAAAACCTGGAAACATATTTTGAAGTTCACGGAGAGTATGCAAAAGAAATAGACGGTTATCACTCTTATCTTTTAGGATTAAAGTATGTGACTGAGAGTGATATAACTATAATCAGTGAATATTACTATGACTCAGAAGGATTAACAAAAGAGGAGATAAGCTCTTCTATAAAGTTACTGCCTTTCCCTGGAAAAAATTACTTTATAAATAAATTTTCAAAAAAAGAACCCTTTGCTATTGTCTACTCTTCTGTATATTTTAAAGATATGCTAAATACAGAAGACAATAGCCATTTAGATACTTTAGGATTTATCTATACATTCAAAAATAATCTTGAAATAGACTTCTCTTATAATGTAAATAGTGGAAATAAAGAGAGTGAATTCGGGAAAAAACTGGTCAGTGATTTTGCCTGGCTAAAGGCAACATGGTACTTCTAGGCTAACTCTCCTAGAAGTTCCCTTACCACTTTTCTGTCATCAAAAGGATGCTTCACCCCTTTGATCTCCTGGTAATCTTCATCACCTTTACCAAGTATGAGTAGTACCTCATTCTCTTCTAAGGTATCAAGTGCCATCTTTATGGCAAGTCTTCTGTCTGGGGTAGCAGTCACATGGTCTTTACCATGCAACCCTAAAAGGATGTCTTCCAGTATCATTTCTGGTACTTCATCTCGAGGATTATCACTTGTCACATAGATCTTGTTTGCATACCTGCCCGCAACTGCTCCCATACGAGGACGTTTCTCTTTATCTCTGTTCCCGCCTGCCCCAAAGACCACTGAAAGGTCTCTATCTTTCATAGACTCTAACACTGCATGCATACCGTCATCCGTATGTGCGAAGTCTACGATCACAAGCGGATCTCGACTCACCACTTCCATACGTCCTGAAACACCTGCAAAGTACTCTACCACTTCACATATCTCTTCTATATTTCTTCCTGTTAGCATCTGTACTGAACCTATAGCTGCCATAAGATTAAAGAGGTTAAAGAGACCTACCATAGGAGAGTGGAATGTTGCTTCAGTCTGTAAGTGTTTGATACCTGCGGTAATACCATGTAACAAAGAGAAAGCCTGAACTTTAAATGTTGCAGGTTCATCTACACCATAACTCTGCGCACCTATTGGGTTATATGTAATGTTTTTGATGTCATCTTTATTGAGAAGTTTAGGTGATTCATCTGCAAAAAAGAGACTTTTCACACGTCTGTACTCTTCAACCGTACCATGATAATCCAAATGGTCAGAGGTGACATTGGTATGGACCTTAAGCGCAAAGGTTAACCCCTCTATACGTTTTTGGTCTATCGCATGGGAACTTACTTCCATAATGAAGTAATTACATCCAAGATCCATCGTCTGTTTCATATTGTGCAATGTTTCCAAGATGGAAGGCGTAGTCATACTCTTCTCTTCTATACGCTTTTCCTGCGCAAATAAGCCACGAGTACCTTGCAATGCTGGCTTCTCATCCAAATCAAGTAAAAAAGAGTAAATTGCCGCAGTTACGGTCGTTTTACCATTGGTTCCGGTAACACCCACTACTTTCATCTTTTTAAGCTCCCAAAAAGAGATCAGTTCATCAACTGATAGTGTTTCCGGTTTCACCTCTAGCTTGTCATAATAGCCACTGTTTTGTGCTGTTTTTAGAAAGATCGTATCTTTATCGAGTTTGCTTGTATCATCAGTTAAAAATAGATAACCATCTTTTTGGAAATCCAATTTCACTATTTTTGTCCTCTAACCACATGGTAAAGTGCAAGTATATCCTGATCATTTCCAAATAAACTCGTTGAGGCATCCAGATACCCCAATGCCATCTCATCAAAACCTTCGCTTGCAAGTTGTGTAACAAAATCTATAAACTCGTCTTTATTGGTAATCACCACTTTGGTTGAGAACATAATGTCTTCAAATGTTTTTTTAAAGCTACCCCTGCTCTTTACAAGCTCTAGGAAATCACTATAACGTATACCATCACCATATTCTATCTGTTCTTCTAAAGGCTCTATCAAAAGTTCTTGTAGCTTGTGTTTTGAACTGTCTAAATTCTCAATAAGTCCGTCGATAATATCTACCGCATTTTCTTTCTCACTCTTGATCATCTGATAATAGTCAAATAAAGCTTGTGCTTCTTCTTCACTCTCTATCCCTAGATCACTCAAATAGACACCGATCTTTGCTTCATCTAATGTAGGATAATCTTTTAGGATCAACCCATAACTTCTAAGTGCATTGGCATAGTCTCCCTGTAGAAACTCATGTTCGGCCCTTTTAAGCAGTAGGTCTTGACTTATTTTGCTCATATTAAATTAATTGATCCAATTTATCTTCAAAACCCGCAGGTACATTTTTCACGGTGATCTCAGGGTGAATGAGTGTTTGCATCTGTCTCTCTACACCAAACTTGATCGTTGTACCTGAACTACCGCAACCCACACATGCACCTTGAAGCTGTACGTAGACTTTTCCGTCTTTAATGGCAATTAATGCTATATCTCCTCCATCAAGTTTAATAGAAGGTCTTACCTTTTCTATTACGTTCATCACGGCAGGTTCTAGTTCTTCATCTGAAAATGGTATCAATGGTTCTCCTTAGCTTACATCTCTTTTATAGAGGCATATTATAGAATTATTATAACGAAATCATAGTAAAGTTTTTGTTACTACGTTCTTTAAGTGTGTTATACACTAAAAGTGTTACTTTGTCAATGTGTGTTTGAAGGTTTTGAAAGTTTAATGGATCGTATCCAAGGCAAAGCCTTGAAATACTGAAGGTTCAGAGGTAATTATACGAGTTCGATAATTGCCATAGGTGCTGAATCACCTTTTCTCATACGTGTTTTAATAATTCTTGTATATCCACCGTTTCTGTCTGCATACTT
>Ga0209013_10005039_pt1 | contig 11459 bp, 16 predicted proteins | sample Cruoilmetagenom2_FD_187291 | JGI IMG/M metagenome (GOLD analysis project Ga0209013, IMG submission 187291) | Oil polluted marine microbial communities from Coal Oil Point, Santa Barbara, California, USA - Sample 2 (SPAdes) (version 2) | ecosystem: Environmental > Aquatic > Marine > Oil seeps ...
CACAGCACTTCGCTTCTTAAAAGCTGCGATGAATGCAGATACGGATGGTTTAGCAGGACTTCAACAATTAGCAGGTGATGCAACACTTCTTTATTACACAACGGATGAAGCAAAAGAAGGACGAGATGCATTTAAAGAAAAACGTAAACCAGATTTTGGTCAATTCCCACGTTTCCCGTGATTATAGAATGATGAGAATAAAAAAGCTATCCTTTTATGGGTAGCTTTTTTACATAGAATATGGATATATAATAAGACTAAAAAGCATGAATAAAAGGAGAATAAAATGCTTCCTAATTTACTATTAAAACGTGCCTATTTATCTCCGGATCGCATTGCTTTACGCTTTGGGGAAGAGGTATGGACATTCCAACAACTTTATAACGAAGCCAACGAATTTGCAGAGAAACTACACGCTAAAGGTATTCAACACGGCATGAGAATTGCTATTTTATCAAGCTCCAATGTAGAGCTAGTAATTGCCATACATGGTTGCCTTCAACTCGGCTGTGAATTAGTCATGTTAAATGAACGTCTCAGTGAAGTAGAGTTAAATTATCAGCTCCATGATAGTAAACCTGATATTTTACTCGTAGACAACCCTGAAAGAAGAATAAACTATACCCAAAGATTATCTTTTAATGAAATTAATAATAATGAAAGAAAAGTTTATTCTTTAGAAAGTGATTGGCCCAAAGAACGTACTATTTCCATCATGTACACATCTGGGACTACAGGAAGACCAAAAGGAGTTCGCCAATCGTTAGAAAATCATGTGATGAATGCAACTGGGTCAGCACTTCATTTAGGCATTCATCCAGATGATTGCTGGCTATGTGTAGTACCCTTGTTCCATATAAGTGGATTTTCTATTCTTATGCGTTCAGTGTTATATGGAATGACGGTGAACCTTCATCCTAAATTTGATGCTGAAAAAGTAGTTGATGAGATTTTAAACGGAGCAGCTACCAGAATGTCTTTAGTAGCGGTAATGCTTCAACGTATCGTATCAGTTCTAGAAAATCGCAATGAGTATTTTCCACATTCATTTCAATCGATTTTAGTTGGTGGGGGTCCCGTTCCTTTAACATATTTAGAACGGGCAATTGAACGAAATATACCAGTACTACAAACGTATGGCATGACGGAAACTGCTTCACAAACGACAACTTTATCGAGTGAAGATGCCATTCGTAAATTAGGATCATCCGGAAAGCCACTTTTCTTTGCAGATGTTCGTATTGATGGTGAAGAGAAAAAGGGAGAGATTTGTATAAAAGGACCTCATGTGACCAAAGGATATATCGGAGCAGCGGAGTCTAAAAATCCCCTGCTAGATGGCTGGTTGTATACCGGAGATATTGGTTATTTAGATGAGGAAGGATACTTGTTCGTTGTTGATCGACGTTCCGATTTAATCATCTCGGGCGGGGAGAATATTTATCCTGCAGAATTAGAGCAAGCTCTAGTTAAACACCCCGCAGTTGTTGAAGCAGGTGTTACAGGACGACAAGACGATAAATGGGGACAAGTTCCAATAGCATTTGTTGTAGTAAAAGAGCAAGTTACCCTAGATGAGCTAAAGGATTTTATGAAAACTCAGCTTGCATCTTACAAGTTGCCTAAAGAATATTACTTTATAGAGGAATTACCTCGTAATGGAGCAAATAAATTAGTGAGAAGAGAATTATTAAAGTTAATATGATAGTAAAAATATACCATGAATACTGGGTTCAAATACTACTGATTTCCGTTTCAGGTAGGCGCTTTCCGTGGGGTGAGCGATGAGCAATATCTCATCTGTCTCACTCATCCCACTGGAGTCGCCACCTTCCACTACAGTCAATATAATATGTAGTATCCAACTATAAGATTAGGCTTAGCATTTCTTCGTGAGCTTCTTCTATGTATAGGGAAGTAGCTTTTCACTAGTTATCCAAAAACGCACTTGCCTGTTTCTAGAAGTTGTAGAAGGGCGATGGACAGGCAAACGTGAAAAATTACCAAAAAAAGGATGCTTGTTGGTTGTGAAGGACGTCACAACCAACAAGCATCCTTTAAAAATTCACTCGGTAATCAATAAAGCAATACGTCTGTCCAAAGCTCTTCGGAAACGATAGAAACAAGTATTGCTCTATAGTAACGGTAATTGAATTCGTATGCTGTTACACTATTAATTCAAAACGGTTTTCAATGTCTCTAAGTTTTTGTTCATCAATGTAAAATAAGTTTCTTTGTTTTTGATATCTTCTTTTGATAATACTCCTAAGTTATGAAGAACCAAACTTTCTGCACCAATTTCTTTTTGAATCACTTCGGTTAACTTGGATGAAACATTTTGTTCAAATAAAATATAATTTATATTTTTTTCTTCTGCCAAATCGATTAGTTTTGTCAGCTCTTTTTGAGTTGGTTCATCTTGTGAATTTAGTCCAGCTACTGCTAATTGTTCTAATCCGTATGTGTTAGCTATATATCCAAATGCAGCGTGGGAGACAAAAAATGTTTTAGTTGATGCTGCATGTGCCATTTCCTCAAAATCAGCATCTAGTTGTTGAAGTTCGTTGACAAGTTCCTCATAGTTTTTTTCAAATGTATCTTTCTGCTCGGGGGAAACTTCTACTAGAGACTCTTTAATAGAAAGTGCAAGGCTTTGACTAATTTTAGGTGACATCCAAACATGGGGATCTATATCTCCATGATCATGTCCTTCATGGCTGCCATGCTCTTCAGCCGATGCATCCTCATGCTCGTGATCATGTGATTCCTCAGTAGTAGCTTCCTCATGCTCGTGATCATGTGATTCCTCAGTAGTAGCTTCCTCATGCTCGTGATCGTGTGATTCCTCTGTTGTTGCTTCTTCATGAACGTGAAGTGATTCTTCAAGTTGTTCATCTGATACTGCATCCACAGTAGCTACCATTTTCACATGTTCCTCTGCTAAAGTCTTCTTAGCATTATCGACAAAACCTTCTAAGCCAAGTCCTATGTAAAAAAACAAATCAGCATCTGCAAGTGCCATCATATCTTTTTGTGTGGGCTCAAATGTATGTTCATTTGCTCCTGCAGGGTAGATAGAAGAGACGTGTACAGATTCTCCTCCAATACGTTCAGCAAAATATTGTAGAGGATATACCGTTGTATATACTTGTACTTGGGGATCTTTCTTTTCTACTTTCTCTTCATTGTTCCCGCAAGCTGCAAGGAATACTATTAGAAAAAGAATACTTCCTAAAAAAAATTGTTTCAATAAATCCACTCTCCTAAATAGTAACGATTACGTTTTGATTAATAATAACTTCATTAGATTACAGGACTTTCAAAAAAAATGCAAGAAAAAATAGCCTTTGTTTTATTTTTTTTTCAAAGGCCATTCATCAGGAACGGGATCAATGCCACCTTCATGAAAAGGATGACATTTGGATATTCTCTTTACAGTTAATATACTCCCTTTAATTGCCCCATGTTTTTGAAGTGCTTCAACTCCATAATGGGAGCAGGTTGGATAAAAGCGACAACTAGGTGGAGACAGTGGAGAAATAAACTTTTGATAAAATCGAAAAATCGAAATAATAATATGCTTCATAGATTAATCAGTGTCCTTTAGTTGAGAATCAATTTTCGTAGGTTTCTCGTTCATTGCTAGTTTGTATAGAAAGGTAAAGCCGAAAATACTTAATATTATTGCTGCACCTAATATCCAAAATACCATTAATATTCACTCCAATTAAACTTATCGTTATGTTTATTGTATGAGAGTTAGAGGTATATTAAAAGAGAAAGCAACTATTATTAAGGGGAGAGTGACAATTTTATGTCAGCATCATTAAATAAAGAACTAAATAAACAAGTAGCGACTTGGTCAGTTATGTACACTAAATTACATAATTTCCATTGGTATGTAAAGGGTCCGTCATTTTTTACTTTACATGCTAAATTTGAAGAGTTATACAACGAAGCTACACTTAATATGGATGAAATTGCAGAACGTTTATTAACACTAGGTGGTAAACCTACTGCTACATTAAAAGAACATTTGGAGCTATCTGAAGTGAAAGAAGCATCGAGTAAAGAGTCAGCTGACGAGATGGTACAAACTGTTGTAGAGGATTTTGATAAAATTATGAAATCTCTTAAAAAAGGGATGGAAGAAGCTGCAAAAGATGAAGATGATATGACAGAAGATATTTTAAATGCCATTTATCAAAAAACAGAAAAACACCAATGGATGTTAAATGCATTTTTAGGAGATACAAATTCTAATACTGCTAAAAAATAATCTACGTTTAATAATAATTTAAATTTACCGATATAAAGCTTGTTAAGGAGGGATTTCTTTGGATATTAACTCCATAATGTCATCTAATTTACTACAGTTGCAACAGACCGTGCAAATGAGCGTTTTACAAAATGCTATGAACATGGAAACTGTAGCAGCGATAGGAATGTTGGAAGGCATGTCTCAATCAGCTGCAACACATCCTCATAAAGGAACCGTTGTAGATATTCAAGCATGATAAGAAAAGCGGGAAGAATGACAGTAAGGGCGTTCTTTGCCTTTAGCTGAAATTCTGAAACGACTCGAGAGGCTAGGCGCTATAGCCTAGAAAGATACTAGTAAAAAGTATATCCTCTTGTTTTGAAAACATGTGCCCACGGGTGCATGTTTTTTTAGTTTTTGCACAAACTTTTATAAAAGGATGTGTAAAAATGACTTTATACAAAGTGTATATTTCCGTGAAGAGTCAGCAAGTGTATGCTTATCCCGAAGAATCTCAGTGGGAATATGAAGTAACAGCTACGAGAAATGAAATTAAAGTATTTGAAAGACTTTTCTATCAACTGAAATCGGTCCAAAGTAGAAATTTTCTGCGGGCTCATGAACCACATTCCATGAAGCCATATCATTTGGATGGAGAAAATGATCAATACGATAGAAGGCTCAAGAAGGTGTATGCATGGATTCATGAATTTACTTCAGAAGACTCTAAACGATTTATCGAGCAGCTACCTTATTTTCAAAGAAGAAGGGAGGTTCAATTATGAGTAAAAATTTAAACAGAAAAGGCAATGAAAATCCTGTAACTTATCGTAATGTTAGTTCCCTTCTCAACCAGTCACCTCAAGATAAATCTAAGCAAAATATTGCACAAAATAGAGAAGAAGGAAATGAAGATTACAAAATGGGTCCCCCTAAAGAATAGCTACTTATAGGCTTAGCTCTCATTGGGCTAAGTCTTTTTATATACATATGTTAAACTTTAAAGAAAACAAAAGGGAGTCAGGATATGATCACTTTCCAGGATTTAAATGGTTATGATGTAAAATTGTCCTTTGAGCAAGGTTCCTTTCCAATACTTTCTCAACATATACTAGTCATCGCTAAGTATAGAAACAGATGGTTGTTGACGAAAAATCCTAAGAGGGGATTAGAGTTTCCAGGTGGTAAGGTAGAGAAAGGGGAAACATTAGTCGAAGCAGCGATTAGGGAAACAAAAGAAGAAACAAATGTTGATGTAGTAGAGTTAGAATGGATTGCAGAGTATATGGTAATGGATAATGTCCCTTTTTGTAAAACTGTTTATGTTGCTGAAGTTGGGTATATTAATGAAGAGAAGACTAGTTTTGAGACAGAAGGAGCTTTATGGTTAACTCCAGAAGAACTTAGAAATAATGATCATTTAAGCTTCCATATGAAAGATGATGGAATGAAAACCATTTTAAAGAAGGTGAGAGAAATTGAAAACAAATGGAACGATTGAAAAAATTCGTATTTATCCGTCTCCTAACCCTCATATTATATTGAGAGAAATTACATATTGGTCCTGCGGTCTTCGAGTAAAAGGAATGTTAGCGTCACCAAAAGCGGTTGGAAAATATGAAGGAATTTTATATTGTCGTGGTGGCATGCAAAGTATTGGTATGGTTCGACCCGCAAGAATTGCACAAATTGCTTCCGAAGGTTTTATAGTATTTGCGCCCTATTATCGAGGCAATCGTGGTGGTGAAGGAAAAGATGAATTTGCCGGAGAGGATCGCTGGGATGCTATTTACGGGGTAGATATACTAAAGCAATACTGTATTCCAGAAAAGATTCACTTATTTGCATTTTCTCGTGGTGGAATCATGGCATTATGGATTGCTATTTTACGCCATGATATTACCTCCTTAGTTACATGGGCGGGTGTCTCTGATATTTATCTAACATATGAAGAAAGATTAGATATGAGAAAGATGATGAAACGTGTAATCGGTGGTACTCCAACTAAATATCCATTGGGGTATGAACAGAGAGATGTATTAACTCATTTAGAGGATATGAAGGTATCCACACTTATAATTCATGGTGAGCAGGATGGAAATGTTTCTTTTGAGCATGCAAAGGTTTTAGAACAGTCATTAATAGGGAATAGTATACCAGTTGAAACCTGGTACTATCCAGAATTCACACATTTTTTTCCGAGCAAAACAAATAGACGTGTAGTTAAAGATGTATGTCACTGGATGAAAAATCAGAGAGGGGTTTAATAATGGGCAATGTTGTAGTAACAACTGAGGCAATGAGTGTAGAAGGGAAATCTTCGTTTCCCATAGATACGAGTTTTTGGGAGGATTTGTGGGATCAATATACAAATGAATTTCAAGAAGTAGTGATCCATTGTTGGATGGAAGAACTAGAAGTGTTAGAAGAGTTAAACTCTCGAGCAGTTTCTGTTCAAACTGAGGGGTTGATGAAAGTAGTTACTATTAATCTAACGGATGAAAATAGGCTCTATTTTAGAAATTACTCTGTTGATCCAAAGGGAGGATTAAAGTGGTTTACGATGTTCTTCCAAGAGGATGGGGTTGAACAGATGGAAATAAGTCAATATGGTTCAGAAATTATTTTATATAAGGTAAATGAAGAGGAAGCGGAAAAGTTTGTAGAAATATTTCCTAAAATAACTGATAGTGAATATCATGAGACTAATGGTGATTAATGCTAATTGGGAGACATAATTATAGAATGAAAAGTCCAATTTTTCCATGCAAGTTTATATGTAAGAAAAAATCAGAAACTATATGGTTTCTGATTTTTTTGTTATAAACAAAACTAATGAATATTGCTCCAGGTATGAATCTACAATCTGCATAACAAGAAGATAAAAGCATTATATCTTTTTTAATATTTATATTATTCAGTAAAGTGTATAATAAATTTGAAAAAAAACTCGTTCATATTTTATTTGTCACTGAATAAAAGGAGGTTAAATTATGAAAAAATCTAATATTATATTTCTTGAAAGAAAATTTCCAAGTGCTCCTGTAAAATTTTCATGGCATGCTTGTAAGAGGGTTTTTCATTTACTTTAATCGTGAAAGACGGACTATAAAAAGAAGAAATAGATAATTATTTACTAAATTGTGGTTGGTTCCAAGATTTTGCACGCTACTCTTTTCATCTTCAACCAGTAGAATTTATACAAGTCCTAATCGATGAAATGATTCGTTCCGGTGCAGCAAGCTGGCATGATAACTATTTAGTCGCTACTACTCCATACCAGGCACCAAATAAGAAATGGCTGGTTAAGAATATAAAACCGAAAGATTGGAAACTACAAGCTCGTCTCACATAAATAAATGAGGAGAGATCGTAAGAAAACTATAGGGCTCCTGCAATAATATACTATATGGTCATATTTATAGAGATGTATATTTAAATGAGAATACCTTGAAAGGGAGCTTGTTTCATGAATATTACATCTTTTTTACTATATTGTTTTATTGTTACTTTTACACCTGGACCCACTAATATAGTCATATTATCGACTGTACATAATAGCGGTACAAAACGGGCGATGGAGTATACGTACGGGGCAACTGTTGCTTTTGGTTTATTGCTTATTATTTCTGCTATATTGAATACTATGCTTATAACATTAATACCAAAAGTTCTAATTATTATGCAGACACTTGGAAGCATTTATATGCTCTATCTTGCTTATCAAATTTACAAAATGAGTACAAATGAGTCAAATGCAAATCAAACTGGTACCTTTATGTCAGGATTTTTTATGCAGTTTTTAAATCCAAAAGTAGTGCTATTTACAATGACTGTAATTCCGAGCTTTATTATCCCTTATTATACTGCGAGGGCGGCGTTGTCAATAAGCGTTATAGTTATTACCATCATTGGATTTTTAGCATTTATTACATGGGTTCTTTTTGGTACAATTTTTAAAAAGTTCTTACAAAATCATAAAAAAGCAGTTAACGTGATAATGGCACTGTTTTTAGTTTATGCTGCCATAATGATATGGGTATAGGCAAACTAATTAAGAGGTGAATTAGATGGATAAATTTAACTATAAAAAATCAGCTGGTATTACAGCGTTAGCAGCTAGTATTACTGATTTTGCATATAAAAAGCACGCTCATAGTGAGTACGCAATTGGTGTGACTTTGCGTGGTATTCAACATTATCATTTAGATGGGAGCTTACAATTATCCTATCAAAATGGTGTGATGCTCTTTAATCCCGAGCAGGCACATGACGGAATGGCACATGATATGACTGGCCTGGATTATGTGATGTTATATATTGAGCCACAATTGCTTTTGGAGGTTATTGGAAAAAAGGATTTAATACGTTTTTCAACCCCAATTGTGTATGATTTTAATCTGAAACAAAGAATATTAAGTCTATCTAATGCAATATTAAACGATAAAGATGAAGCATTGTCCAGTGAATTACTTTTATCACTGACCGAAAATCTTGTCCAAACTGATCTTACGACAGAATTTAAACAAGATAATATGCTTATTCGAAAAGCAAAGGACCTACTTCATAATAATTTAGAAAATATACTTAGACTGGATGAGGTATGTAAGGAACTTGGTTTATCAAAATTTCAATTTATCAGATTTTTCAAGACACATACAGGAATATCACCATACCAATATTATCTCAACTATAAAATAGAACGTGCTAAGCATTTAATAGAAACAAACAAAGATATATATTCAGCAGTAGCAGAATGTGGGTTTGTTGATTTAACTCATTTAAACAAACACTTTAAAAGTGTATATGGGACAACAGCATTTGAATATTTGTCCGTTCTAAAGTGAAACTTTAAACAATGGAATTTTTTTCTTCACCCCATATAAAATTTAGGGAGGAATACAATTGTCATTAAAAGTAGGCGATATTATTACATTTGAACGGACTTTCACAGTAGAGGATGTAAGCTTATTTTCGAAGGTTTCGGGGGATAAAGGGATTCATCATCTAACCCCCGATGTGCAAGGAAGACTTATAGTTCAAGGATTACTAACGGCTACTCTGCCAACAAAAGTGGGTGGAGATAATAACGTTTTGGCACGTAAGATGAATTTTGAGTTTATCAGACCAGTATTTACTAATGATTCGATAATTTGTGAGGTAACAATTGAGCAATTCGAAAAGCAGGATAAAAGAACAAATATAAATGCATCCTTCATATGCACCAATCAAAATGGGAAGGAAGTTTTGAGAGGCAACTTTGCTGGAGTAATATTATAAGTTTATGACTTTATAAAAAGGTAACAAAAAGAGTCCAAATCCATTCGAACTTGGGCTCTTTTTGATGTTTACTTTATTAAGCTAAAGGTCCACCTTTAATGGAAATGTCTTCAGAGACTGTACCAAACTTTTTGAAGTTTTCACGGAATGACTGAGCTAAATTAGCAGCTTTTTGGTCATAAGCAGCTTTGTCTGTCCATGCATTACGAGGTATAAGTACTTCAGAAGGAACGCCTTCTACTTCTGTAGGAATAGCTAAGCCGAAAACAGTATCTGTTTCTGTTTCAACATTGTTTAGTTTACCGTCAATTGCAGCACGAACCATTGTACGCGTGTAAGAAAGCTTCATACGGTTTCCTACGCCGTATTCACCGCCAGTCCACCCAGTGTTTACTAAGAAAACTTGTGCACCGTGCTCGTCAATTTTCTTACCAAGCATTTCAGCGTATACTGTTGCATGTAATGGTAAGAATGGTGAACCGAAGCAAGTAGAGAATACTGGTTGTGGCGATGTAACTCCACGTTCAGTACCAGCAAGCTTAGAAGTAAAGCCACTTAAGAAATGATACATTGCTTGTTCTTTCGTTAGTTTACTAATAGGAGGCAATACGCCAAAAGCATCTGCAGTTAAGAAAATAATTGTATTTGGGTGACCTGCTACAGAAGGGTCTACAATATTATCGATATATTGAATTGGGTAAGCAGCACGAGTATTTTCTGTTAATGAGTTATCAGAATAGTTAGCAACGCGAGTTTCCGCATCAACCACTACGTTTTCTAATACAGTTCCGAATGATATTGCATCCCAAATTTGAGGTTCATTTTCACGAGTTAGATCAATACATTTTGCATAACAGCCACCTTCGATATTGAACACACCATTATCTGACCAACCGTGCTCGTCATCACCGATTAATTTACGACCAGCATCTGCTGAAAGGGTAGTTTTCCCAGTTCCTGATAAACCGAAGAATAATGCAACGTCTCCATCATCCCCAACGTTAGCAGAACAGTGCATTGGTAAAATGTCTTGTTCTGGTAGTAAGTAGTTCATAATAGAGAAAATCGATTTCTTCATCTCGCCAGCATACTCAGTTCCACCGATTAGCACTGTGCGTTTCTCCATGGATACAATGATAAAAGTCTCTGAATGCGTACCATCTATAGCAGGATCAGCTTTAAAGTTAGGAGCGGAAAGAACAGTGAAGTCTGTTGTATGAGATGCAAGTTCTTCTTGAGTTGGACGTATAAATAGCTGATGAGCGAAAAGATTATGCCAAGCGTATTCGTTAATAACTTGAATACCTAAACGGGATTCTTTGTCAGCTCCTGCATATCCTTTAAATTCGAAAATTTCATCTTGCTTGTTAAGGAATTTTATCATTTTTTTATATAATGCATCAAAAATGTCAGAAGAAATTGGTTGGTTTACTGAGCCCCAATCGATTTTGTCTTTAGAAATAGCTTCATCTACTATATACTTATCCTGGGGAGAACGGCCAGTATATTTTCCTGTTTCAGCTTTAACTGCACCAGTAGAAGTTAGAACTGCTTCCCCTCTTGTTGTAGCTTTTTCCACAAGTTGTGGAACTGACAATTGGCTGCTAACGTTATTTCCTGCTAACAATTCTTTCAGTTCACTCACTGTATCGATTGAATTCATTTTGAATATACCATCCTTTTTTTATATTTCCTCTTAAAAAGAGGAAGTTTTCTAGATATGTGAATTAGTATAACACATTGGCACCATTAGTCTATACTAATCACTTTTAAATTTTTCCTTTGTGTATAAAATACAAACAAAAATGTTGACTTCTATGACATACTTACGTATGATGATAAATTGAACGGATACTCTTATCCCGAGCTGGTGGAGGGGTCAGGCCCTATGAAACCCGGCAACCTGTAGTATTTTCTT
>Ga0209013_10005040_pt1 | contig 11459 bp, 11 predicted proteins | sample Cruoilmetagenom2_FD_187291 | JGI IMG/M metagenome (GOLD analysis project Ga0209013, IMG submission 187291) | Oil polluted marine microbial communities from Coal Oil Point, Santa Barbara, California, USA - Sample 2 (SPAdes) (version 2) | ecosystem: Environmental > Aquatic > Marine > Oil seeps ...
TCACTCATCGGTGTCTACAAGGCCATGGGCGGTGGCTGGGTCGTCGATGCGGAATTCATCGCCAATGAAGTCGATTTTCCTGTGGATCAGCAGCATCAGACTCCTTCCGGTGCTCAGCAGACCAGCCAGTCGGCTAAGTTGGGGCCGCCTGCGAACTGACGTCATTATTACACCCCCCCTGTAGGAGCGGTCGTCGGCCGCGATTGCTTTTGATTTTCTAGATAACGATCTGTTCGCGGCCGGCGACCGCTCCTACATTCGGGGCATCGTTTAATCGCAGTTTCCCCATTCAGCACTTATTCAGCATCACCTGCGTATTCTGTAATCACAGTCAGGCAGGACTGGTATACGGAGAAGGACTATGAAATACGCAAAATCGATTTCGATTGCAGCGACAGTGGCATTGCTGCTCACCTTGCCGGCATCAGCCAGGCATACATCCAAACACAGTGATGCCTATACCGATTACGCCACTGTAATTTCCAGCGAACCGCAATACCGGACAGTCAGGATAGAAACACCCGAGCGTGAATGCTGGGATGAACCGGTAACTGTTTATCAACGATCTGGCGGCTACCGTTCAACAACACCGATGATACTTGGTGGTATTACCGGCGCAGCAATTGGACATCAGTTCGACAACGGTCGTCGTCATGGTCACGGCCATGGTTATGGTCATGGCGGCAATTTGGGAATGGTCGCGGGCGGTATTCTTGGTGTATCTGTTGGGCGTGATATTCAGAATAATTACCGCAGCCGCCAGCCTCAGCATGCAACTACACACTATGAAACACGCTGCGAGACACGCTCAACATGGCGCGAGGAAGAACGTCTCGACGGCTACCGGGTAAAATACAGCTATAATGGCAGGGTGTATCATACGACGATGGATCGTGATCCGGGTGAACGTTTTCGGGTTAAAGTGAGAGTGTCGCCGGCGGAGTAGGGTCATGGCGTAAGTGTGATCGCTGCTACAGAAAATAGCTGAATAATTTATGCAGAGAACATCAAGGATATTTGCAGTTCTACTTATGCTCGCAATGAGCAGCCCTCTCTATGCCCAGCAACTTCGACACCCCGGCTCTGACACAAAGCCCTCTTCCCAACAATCAATGCTCAGCCTTGACGAAGCAGCCGCCCGCGTCCGTGACCGCACCGGTGGCCAGATACTTTCTGCAAAGGAATACAGAAGCGACAGCGATCGCTACTACCGCTTCAAGGTTAAAAATCAGGGGCGAGTTCGGGTGCATTACATGCGTCCCGATGGTACGTCCTTCAAACCCCGAAGATAACCATGCGACTGCTGATTGTAGAAGATGAAACCACGCTGAGAGAGCAGCTTGCCGAACGCTTCAGGCAGGAAGGATATGCCGTTGATACCGCAGAGGATGGTGTGGACGGTTTGTACATGGCCACCGAGTACCCTTTCGATGCCGCAGTGATAGATCTGGGTTTGCCAAAGCTCAGTGGTACCGAACTGATCAAACAATTGCGCGACAAAGGTTCAACGCTGCCCATTCTGATACTGACCGCTCGCTCACGCTGGCAGGAAAAGGTCGAAGGTCTGGAAGCAGGTGGAGACGACTATCTTGCCAAGCCATTCCATGTTGAAGAACTGCTGGCGCGACTCAATGCACTTATCCGTCGTTCGGCCGGATCTGGTGACAACAGGATACGATGTGGTCCTGTCACACTCGATACCCTGTCTCATGAGGTCATGGTAGATGATCGCACTCTGGATCTGACAGCCTATGAATTTCGCACCCTCGAATACCTGATGCTGCATGCCGGCGAAGTAATCTCGAAAACACGATTGACCGAGCACCTTTATGACCAGGACTTCGATCGCGACAGCAATGTTATTGAAGTTTTCGTAGGGCGGCTGCGTAAGAAGCTCGACCCGGACAGCACATTTGAACCCATCGAAACTCTGCGTGGCAGGGGTTACAGGTTTAGAGCCCCTGATACTGGATCTGAAAAATCCTAGTTTTACGGTGACGGATAGCCAGGCATGCTATTAACGGGATTATTGAAATTCAATCTGAGCTTCAAAAAAGGATCCCTTCTCCCTGAGGGAGAAGGTCTATATCCCCTCACCCCAACCCTCTCCCTCAGGGAGAGGGAGTTTTCACGGAGTCTCTGAACGAGTCATGACGATGATGTCACTGCAAGGTCGAGTCATGGTCAGCGCCGCACTGGTATTGCTGGTCTTCCTTGGATTGACCGGATGGGTGCTCGACAGGGCTTTCCGTGACAGCGCAGAGAGTGCATTACAAGGCCGTCTGGAAGGCCAGCTTTATGGCCTGCTGGGCGTCGCGGAATACATCCCCGGCAAAGGACTGCTAATTGCCAGCGACCCACCCGAAGCCCGGTTTTCTCAACCAGGTTCCGGCCTGATCGCACAGAGTGTCGATGCATCAGGAAAGCCTGTATGGCAATCCGATTCGTCACTCGGTCTCAGCTTGCCCGATTTGCCGCAACTCGGCATCGATGAATCACATTTCCAGCGCATCGTTATAGATGGAGGAGACTGGTTCAGTTATGAGTACGGCCTGTCATGGATAGATAATCAGGACCAGGAACACAAGTACACGTTTCGTATTACTGAGAGCCCTGCGGTTTACACTGCTCAGGTGAATTCATTCAGGCAGACGATGATCACCTGGTTTGTGCTCGTGGCCATCATGCTACTGATCGTGCAGGCGATGATACTGCGCTGGGGGCTGTCGCCGCTGCGACGTATCGAGCATGAACTGCAGGATGTCGAGAGCGGCAAATCGGAAAGGCTGGCAGGAGACTACCCGCGCGAGCTGAAAGGACTGGCGAGCAACCTGAACCTGTTGATCAGCAATGAACGACGCCACCTTGATCGCTATCGCCACACTCTGGCGGATCTCGCACATTCACTAAAGACCCCGCTTGCGGTACTGCGTAGTGCTGTCAGCCCAGGTCATCAGGGCAGCAAACTGGAAGCCATCGTTGACGAACAGGTGGATAGTATGACGAAACTGGTTGAGTACCAGCTTCAGAAAGCGGCGGCAGCAGGAACGACGAGCCTGGCTCATGGTATAAAAATCGATGATCATGCCCGGCGGATTGTGAATTCTCTGCGCAAGGTGTATCAGGATAAAGGCATCAATTTTGATATCCGTATTGCAGAGGGAGCCCTGCTTTATGGTGAATCCGGTGATCTCATGGAAGTGCTCGGGAACCTGATGGATAACGCCTGTAAATGGTGTGAAGGGCGTGTCAGCTTAACAGTGTCTGCTCTATCTGATCACGAATGGCGTAAGGGTATGCGTCTATGCGTAGAAGACGATGGTCCGGGTATTGCACAGGATCAGATTGATAGCGTACTGCAACGAGGTAAACGAGGTGACAGCCAGGTGCCCGGTCATGGTATCGGGTTGGCCGTGGTGAGTGAGATTGTTGCGGCTTATGGGGGGGAGATAGAGGTTGGGATTTCTGAGTTGGGTGGGGCGAAGGTAACCCTGATCATTAATTACGAACTGTAGGAGCGGTGCCCTCACGGCGAACAATGTCAATGATCAACACATTCGCGGTGAGGGCACCGCTCCTACAAAGGACAGATTAACTTTAGCGCCGCCTTCCCTTGGAAGCCGGTGTCGCCCGGTCAAACGACCAGCCCCTCAACGCACGTATCTGTTCTTCCATGGTCTTGGACAAGGGCACAATGCTGGATGTGCTGTGGAATACGTCCGAGCTGTTGAAGTCACGCTTTTCACCATAGGCATCGATCCTGGCCGACCGCACCGCCTGTTCGATTTCGGCTCCGCTCCATTCCTTGGTGACCTTGGCCAGCATGTCGATATCAAACCTTTCCGGATCCTGGCCGTTGGCCGTGATATGAATACGGAAGATATCCTTGCGTTCATCTTCACTGGGCAGGTCGAGGAAGAAAACCTGGTCGAAGCGACCCTTGCGGATCATTTCCGCCGGCACCATCTCGATGCGGTTGGCCGTTGCCGTGACGAATACCGATGAGGGTTTTTCCTGCATCCAGGTCAGGAAGCTGGAGAAGATATTGATGTTACCGCCAGTATGACTGCCAACATCGTAGCCGAAGCTGTTTTCGAGTTCATCAATCCACAACACGACCGGAGACAGTGTTTCCGCCATTTTGACCGCCTCTTCGAAAGCGAATTCAGGTGCGCCGTAGGTGCCTGACATCACCATGTTCATGTCGAGTCGCACGAGTTGCAGCTCCCAGGTGCTGGCGATAACTTTTGACGCCAGGCTCTTGCCGCAGCCGCTGACGCCCATAAACAGAATTCCGGACGGAAGCGGTACACCGGATTCGAATGATTCACGGGTAAACAGGTCTTTGCGTGCATTCACCCATTCCTTGAGGTTATCGAGGCCGCCGATTTCATCGATGTTCGAGATCCGGGGTATGAAGCGCAGACAGCTTTCCTTCTTCAGAATCTGGCCTTTCTCCATATGTACTTCATCAAGGATGCCTTCCAGGTCGATATCATCACGATCCAGTATGCGCAGCAGCAGGTGATCGATCTCTTCCAGCGACAGGCCTTTCATCGCATAAGCGGCGCGGAATGCCCAGTCATCTGTCATCAGCTGGACCTTGCCATGATCGATCAGTGACTCGCGAATATGGTCATAAATCTCGGTTTCAGTCGGCTGGTTGAAATCTATCAGCAGCATTTCCTTCTTGAGGGTTTCGGGAAGGTTCAGCAGCGGATAGGAGATAAAGACATAGGTATCGCGATTCTTGTTGTGATAGTAGAGGTCGCGTAGAGCCCTGATCAGCGTGTTGTTGTTTTCAAACCAGGCCGGCAAATCCTTGAACAGGTAAATGGCTTCTTCTTTGGAGTTGTGGATGTATTCGAGCGCCTTGAGAGGATCTTTGCTTCCATCCACTGTTTTTTTGCCCATGTTCAATCCATGCGCAGCCGTCCAGATATGTATTGGCCGGTCATCGCCATAGTGTTGCTCCGACAGTTGGGCCAGCGCTCTTTCAACCCGTTCTTCTTCCCAGCTCTGGATATAAAACAGCGGGTAATGGGAGGCGATGCCGCGGGTTATTTCATCCAGGGCTTGTTCGTCGATTTTTGCCATGATTATGATTTTTTTATTTGTAGTTACAGGTTAATTCGCGGTGAGGGCACCGCTCCTACATGCTAGAACAAATTGGGCATTACTCCAACAACTCTAACCAATGCCTGACTGGTGTTTCTGTACCCGACTGCAGATGCATCAGGCAGCCGATGTTTGCCGTGGCTATCATTTCAGGCTTCTTCTCCTGCAACCGGTCCAGCTTATTCTGTTTCAGTTGACTGGAGATCTTTGGCTGCAGCAGCGAGTAGGCTCCTGCTGAACCACAGCACAGATGGCCATCTCGGTGAGGAATGAGTTGATAGCCTGCCATGGCCAGTTGCCGTTCGACACGTTCGTGTATTTTCAATCCATGCTGTTGAGTGCAGGGCGCGTGATAGGCGATGCGGTGAGGCATGCCGGTTTTTTGTTTCAATATGCCTGGTGTCTGTTCAATGAGTTCGACCGGGTCACGACACAGGGTGCTGACGCGTGCAGCACGCTTTGCATAGTCGGGGTCATCAGCCAGCAAGCGGCCATAGTCATGCACCATGGTTGCACAACCGCTGGCCGTGACAACAATGGCTTCGGCACCCTTTTCGATTAAAGGCCACCAGGTATCGATGTTATGCCTCGCCATAGCGAGGGCCTCGCTGCCTGCATCCAGATGATGCGACATGGCACCGCAGCAGCCATCATCAGCCGTAACAGTGCTAATGCCGAGTGCGTTGAAAGCACTTTCTGCCGCATTGTTTATCTGTGGAGCAGTTACCTGCTGGGCGCAGCCTCGCAACAGGATAACCGTTCTCTCATGTGGATGTTTGGCGGTTGCATCTTGCTGTGCTGGCAGAAGTGGCAGCTTAGCTTTCAATGAGGCAGGTAAAACGAACTTGAAAGTGTGTCCCAGTGACAGTAGAAGCCGGAATCGGTCAGGCACTGTAATAATCTTTCGCAACATATAACGGTAGGCGTTTTCCCGTGCCGGTCGCTCGAGTTGTTCGGCATGCAGGGTACGACCCGCTTCAAGCAGCTTGCTGTATTCAACACCGGAAGGGCAGGTGGTTTCACAGGCAAGACAGGTCAGGCAGCGATCAAGATGTGTTCTGGAAGTTATGGTCGGTTTGGCGCCCTCAAGTATCTGCTTGATGAGATAGATACGTCCACGAGGCCCGTCGAGCTCATCACCGATCAGTTGATAGGTGGGGCATGTTGCAGTACAGAAGCCACAGTGAACACATTTGCGCAGGACGGCTTCTGCCTCCTGCATGTCACGGCGTTCTTTGTAGTTGCTGGCCAGTTTTGTTTGCATCAGAGATCCTTGTACATCCGGCCGGGGTTGAGAATGTGCTCTGGATCCAGTACTTGCTTGATGCGTCGCTCTATGGCCATCAATGGAGCAGGCAATGTCTGAAAGACATCATTAGTACGATTGCCATTGCGGAAGGCGCAGGCATTCCCGCCTTCAGCAGCGGCCATCAACTGTACTTCATCCAGGGACATGCTGCTGTATAACCATCGTTGCTGGCCTGCCCAGTCAACCAGCCATCGCCCCGCCTGCTCGGGTAATCTGGACGTGACAGGGACGTTTACGCGATACAGGGGCGCATCACTGGAAAAGAAGGCGAGTCGCTGTTCATTCAGTTCCTTCCAGAAATTGTTATCAATTAGATTAGATTCACTACCAAGTGACTTGCTGCCGCTATCAATGGACTGTTCCGGGCCCGACAGGCGTATATATAAGGTGTCATCCAGGTGGCAGGCGGCAGAGATCGGTGCTGATTCTCGCTGCCAGCGATTTAACCAGGCAGTGGCGTCGTCTAATGTGCAATCCATAGAGAGTGACAGCTCACATGCAGGGCTAGGCAATACTTTGAGTGTAACCTCCAGCAGAATACCGAGTGTACCCATCGCCCTGGCCATGGGTCGAAATAAATCATAACCGGCAACATTCTTCATGATCGGGCTGCCGATGCGCAGGTCCTTGCCCGTACCCGTCAGTACACGAACACCGAGCAGGTAATCTCTGACTGAACCTGTCCAGGGCCGGCGTGGGCCTGCCAGACCACAGGCCACTGTGCCAGCCAGCGTGGCATGTTCACCGAATGAAGGCGGTTCAAACGGGAGCATCTGTTTGTGTTCGTCCAGAACCGAATAAATCTCGCTCAACGATGTGCCGCCGCGCGCTGTCAGCGTAAGCTCGCCTGGCTGGTAATCGATGATGCCGCTATTACCGCTCACCTCCAGGCTTGTACCCGTTGGGGTGCGGCCATAGAAGCTTTTACTGTTGCCGCCAACGATGTTCAGGGCTGTGTGTGAGCCGGCAGCTTCGATGACGCTGGCCTGCAGATCTGAGGACAGGTCCATTAGAAGCGCTCCAGCTCGGGGAATGGCAGCTTTCCTTTATGGACATGCATGGCGCCGAGTTCTGCACAACGATGCAGGGTAGGGACTGCCTTGCCAGGGTTCAGCAGTCCCTGCGGATCAAAGGCATGCTTGATCGCGTGGAAGAGTTCCAGCTCATCAGCATCGAACTGAACACACATGGAATCGAGTTTTTCGATACCGACACCATGTTCACCCGTGATGGTGCCGCCCATCTTGACGCACAGCGCCAGTATTCGTTTGCCGAAGGTCTCAGCCTTGTCTGTTTCACCCGTGATGTTGGCGTCATACAGGATAAGCGGGTGTAGGTTGCCGTCTCCGGCGTGAAAGACATTGGCAACGCGCAGATCATATTCACGTGACCATGCACTGATTTTTTTCAGCACAATGCCGAGTGCAGAGCGCGGGATCGTCCCGTCCATGACATAGTAATCCGGAGAGATACGACCGACGGCGGGAAAGGCGGCTTTACGTCCTGCCCAGAAGCGGGCTCTTTCATCATCGTCACGGGATAGCCGTACGTCCGATGCACCGCTGTTTCTGAGCAGTTCGACAACTCGTTCACAAGATTCAGCGACTTCTGACTGTGAGCCATCGAGTTCACAAATCAGCACGGCTGCAGCTTCTACAGGATAGCCGGCATGGATATAGTCCTCGGCTGCACGGATGGCAGGATTGTCCATCATCTCCAGGCCTGCAGGGATGATGCCTGCCGATATGATTGCACCTACCGCATCACCGGCACGCTCGATGTCGTCGAAAGCAGCAAGTATCGCCTGTGCACAGGGAGGTTTGACCAGCAGACGAACACGAATTTCCATAATGATGCCAAGCATGCCTTCCGAACCGGTCATCAGCGCCAGAAGATCGTAGCCGGGTGCATCACCTGTAGCGTTGCCGATGGTAAGCAGCTCGCCTTCCATGGTCAGGATCGTCAACTCGAGTATGTTGTGAACAGTGAGTCCATACTTCAGGCAATGGACACCTCCCGAGTTTTCCGCCACATTGCCGCCGATGGTGCAGGCGATTTGTGACGAAGGGTCTGGCGCGTAATAGAGGTTCAACCCTGTGACAGCTTCCGAGATGGCCAGGTTGCGCACGCCGGGTTCTACGCGTGCACTGCGATTGTGTTCATCGATTTCAAGGATACGGTTGAATCGAGTCATGCTCATCAGCAGGGCATCGCTGAAAGGCCTCGCACCGCCTGACAGACCTGTACCGGCCCCGCGTGTGACGATGGGTATTGCATGCTTGCGTGCCGCGGCAAGTATTGCCTGCACCTCCTCGAGCGTATCCGGGATGGCAACAGCCAAGGGGGACTCACGCAGTACGGTTAGGCCATCACACTCATAAGGAATCAGTTCGTCCTTGTCGAGCAATAGTCTATCTGCAGGCAGTATCTGCTTAAGTCTGTTTATAAAGTGTTCGCGATCAGGCATGGTAATGGATCATACCGCCCGTTGATGCGGATAAAAACCCGTCATCTGCCATGGTGATGCCGGGAATCAGTTACGTTAATATTAGTAAGACCAATCTGACTATTCAACTGAGCAAAAATATAGCACTTAGTGAAGGCGTTCGGGGTGCATCTTCCAGCAGCGTCTTCTGGAATGCGTACCCCGGAAGACTGAACGATGCTGTCGTACTGAATATCAAATAATTTATATAAGGAGTCACAATCATGCCAAGCTTTCATCCTCCCCAACGCACCTTGATGGGCCCCGGACCTTCTGATGTCAGTCCTCGTGTACTGGAAGCCATGGGTCGCCCGACAGTTGGGCATCTGGATCCAACATTCGTTACCTTAATGGACGAGATCAAAGAACTGCTGCGTTATGCATTCCAGACCGGCAACACCCTGACCATGCCTGTATCTGCTCCGGGCTCAGCGGGCATGGAGGCATGCTTCGTAAATCTGGTCGAGCCGGGTGAAAAAGTAATCGTGTGTCAGAACGGAGTGTTCGGCGGTCGCATGAAAGAAAATGTAGAGCGCTGTGGTGCGCAGGCAGTGATGGTAATGGATGACTGGGGCAGGGCAGTTGATCCCGACAAACTCGAAGCTGCACTCAAGGAACATACAGATGCCAGCCTGGTTGCATTCGTTCATGCAGAAACATCGACCGGCGCATTATCGGATGCAAAGACACTGTGCGAGATAGCACACAGGCATGACTGTCTTACTATTGTTGATGCAGTAACCTCGCTGGGCGGCGTGCCGGTTATGGTGGATGACTGGGAGATCGATGCTATCTATTCCGGTTCACAGAAATGTTTGTCCTGTACGCCTGGTCTGTCACCTGTCAGTTTCAGTGAGCGTGCGCTGGATAAGGTTCGCAATCGTAAAAGCAAAGTGCAAAGCTGGTTCCTGGATCTGAACCTTGTGATGGGTTACTGGGGTGATAGTGGAGGAGGTGCGCGTTCCTATCATCACACCGCACCGGTCAACGCACTTTATGGACTGCATGAGTCTTTGACAATTCTCAATGAGGAAGGCATCGAGAATGCATGGCAACGACATGCGGACAACCATCGCGCGCTGCGTGCAGGCATTGAAGCACTTGGCTTGTCTTTCATCGTTCCAGAGAATGAACGTCTGCCACAGCTTAACTCCGTGACGATCCCTGATGGTGTCAACGATGCTGCTGTTCGCAAGCAGTTGTTGAATGATTATCAACTTGAGATCGGTGCCGGTCTTGGTGATCTGGCTGGCAAGGTCTGGCGCATTGGCTTGATGGGGCATGCAAGTAATAAGAAGAATGTTCTGTACTGTCTGGGCGCACTGGATGCGGTGCTCGGTGCCATGTCAGCGCCCGTGAATCAGGGTGTGGCTGTTAAAGCAGCGTTAGACACTTATGCAGGATGAGGCCTCGGATACAGCTCTAGTGCATTGAAAAATAGTGTATATTAGTATATAATTGATCAATTATTAACTAAGCTGTATAGGTGATGATATGAGTGCTGAATGTGAACTGAAGCCGGGTACGGAACTGAACCTTGAAGATGTGTCCAGAATTGCCCTGGCACTAAAATCACTGGCTACATACTCCATGCTGGCGTATGACCATGATGACGATCCTGAAGACCTGGAAGGCATCGTTGATGATGGTCTGGATGCAATAAACAAACTGTTTGTTTGCTGATCAACAGGTACAGAAAAACAGGAAGCCGTGGTTGCAGGACCACGGCTTTTTTATTGCTTGTGTTATTAATCGATGTTTATTCAGTAGTACATTGCAATGACATGAACCTGTGTGTGATCACTGATAAGCATGCATCACTGCATTAGATTTTGAACATAATTCCGTATTGCTGCTCTTCGTATCAAGTCATTATGTTGAGTGAATGTTGTATCTTTGTATGAACTTTTATCTTTGAGTATGTAAATTCAATAGTATGTTTGATACATGTATACCTTGACTTTTATTACTTGAGGGTTATATTTGATCTGCCTGCATGCTGGGTAATGGTTATAAGGTCAGCGGTTATACAATTTTAATCAGTCAGCGACATCAAGAACATACCATCACAGACTACTATCGGGAGTGGACACATGGCAGCACCAAAGAAAAAGAAGGCAACTAAAAAGAAGGCTACGAAGAAAAAAGCAGCAACTAAGAAGGCTGTTAAAAAGCGCGTAGCAACCAAAAAAACAGCAAAGAAAAAGGCTGTTAAGAGAAAGGCTACCAAGAAGAAAGCCGTAAAGAGAAAGGCTACCAAGAAGAAGGCTACCAAGAAGAAGGCCACCAAGAAGAAGGCCACTAAGAAGAAGGCCACCAAGAAGAAGGCCACCAAGAAGAAGGCCACCAAGAAGAAGGCCACTAAGAAGAAGGCTACCAAGAAGAAGGCCACTAAGAAGAAGGCCACTAAGAAGAAGGCCACTAAGAAGAAGGCCACCAAGAAGAAGGCCACTAAGAAGAAGGCCACTAAGAAGAAGGCCACCAAGAAGAAGGCCACCAAGAAGAAGGCCACTAAGAAGAAGGCCAGGAAATAAGTTAGTTCGCCTG
>Ga0209013_10005041_pt1 | contig 11457 bp, 8 predicted proteins | sample Cruoilmetagenom2_FD_187291 | JGI IMG/M metagenome (GOLD analysis project Ga0209013, IMG submission 187291) | Oil polluted marine microbial communities from Coal Oil Point, Santa Barbara, California, USA - Sample 2 (SPAdes) (version 2) | ecosystem: Environmental > Aquatic > Marine > Oil seeps ...
TCTACCTTTCTGTCTAAACCAATAACAAAACTGGGAACATTTTCAAATCTAACTCCGGTTATTTTTCCATTTTTCACTTTTACAAAAGAAGTTATTCTTCCACAGGGAGCATCAATTTTTAGCATGTTATCTCCTTCGTTTATAGCTATCCACTTTAATTCAATAGCCAATGTAGAGATTGCGATGATGGCATGTCCACACATGGTTGAGTATCCTTCATTGTGTAAAAAAATAATACCAAAATCACCATCATCATCATTCGGTGGGGTTAAGATACATCCATACATATCAGCATGACCTCTGGGTTCAAACATTAATGACCTACGCAAGTGATCGTAATTTTCTTTACAATATCGACGATAGTCTAACACCGAATTTCCTTTCAATTCCGGAAAACCATCAACAATTACGCGTAGAGGTTCACCACCGGTATGCATGTCAATGGTTTTGATCTGTAACCAATTTTTTGGTGGATTGAATACCGTATTATGCAGTATATTTTGGTATGTTTTATTCATCCAAAAACTTATTATAATAATATTTTGCAGCAACTAGATCTTCTAATGCATGACCCACCGATTTAAAAACAGTGATCGCCTTGTCATCAGTTCTTCCCGGCTTTTTATTTGAACAGAGCTCAAATAGGTCTGCCTTAATATCTTCTTGTCGTAAAATTTTATTTTGAAGTGGAATAATAATATCACCACTTTCTTTTAATCCGCCCTGGTAGGTATCTAAATAAATATTGGATCTTGATATGGTTTGGTCATCAGCTTCTCGCATATCTTTCTTATACGACCCTACCAGATCAATATGTTGTCCTTCTTTTAAATACTTTCCCAGAACCAATGGAGTTTTTGATAAGGTGGCACAAGAGACCAGGTCAACATCTGAAATTATTTCTTCTATGGTATTTACTACAGAAATATGGAATTGCTCTGACTCTAATTCCCTGCAAATGGATTGAGCTTTTTCTAAATTCCTACCCCATAAATAAATATTTTTCAAGGGGCGAACACTCGCATGAGCCAATATAAGATCTATGGAAAGAGCTCCTGTGCCGATCATTAACATGGAGGATGCATTTTTTTTAGCAAGAAATGAGGCAGCCAAAGCAGACGCAGCAGCAGTACGTTTTACTGTTAGTGATTTCCCTTCTAAAATTGCTTTCGGAAACCCTTTATGTGCATCTAAATAAATATAGGTTCCTTGTACAGAAGGGAGTTCATATTTGCTGTTATTTGGACTAACGGTTACAATTTTAACTCCAAGTTCATTACCCGGATTCCAGGCAGGCATTAATAAAAGGGTAGAATCTATTCCTTCTTTTGGATTAGCAAAATCATGATGATGACGCATAGGAACTTTAATACTCGGTGCAGCAAACTCATTTTTTATCGCTGATATCAATTCGGTGAAATTAGTATGTGAATTAATGAACTGATCATTAATTATAGCCATATTTTGCATCATTGACTTAATTTTTAATAAAAGTAATTATTAAAACTAAATAAACCTATTGTAAATTAATTCGACAAGAGAATCAGGAAGGTGAAAATAACTGGATCTTCTTGGTTTCGTTTGGTAGAGTGATCATTTTTTCAAACTGTAATCCTAACTTTTCTAAAATCTGTTCAGATTTTTTATTACCGGAGTTCACAATGGCCACTATTTTATCAAGCTTAAAGTGATTCAAGCCATATGCAGAAACAACTTTAGCTGCTTCAAATGCATAACCATTACCTCTAAATTCCGGCATTAAAGCGTAACCAATATCCACATGATCGAGCCCATCTCTTTTTATCAACCCGCAAATTCCAACAGGGCTGTCATTTTCAATTAATCGTAGTATATAAAACCCAAATCCATTTTCTTTATAGCTTTTGATAAATCTATTGGCAATAAAATTTTCGGCATCTTCGAGATTATTGATCTGTCTGTCTCCAATATTTAGTATCCAATCCGGGTCATTCATCAACTGGTATAAAAAGGGAGCATCCTTTTTATTTATTTTTGATAAATACAGTCGTGAAGTTTTAAGAATTATCATAAATGGAAGGTTCTAAACTCAAAAATAATCAATCCGGTTCAAAGGCATACATTTTATGGAGAGTTTTTAAAGATAAAAGGAGTCAGAAGTAAAGAGTAAGGAGAAGTGAGGGCAACTAATAATTTATGTTCTATCAATTAATTTGAAAATTTTTAAGGGAATAAAGAATATATATGTAAAAATTAATGGAATGTACATAATTAGTATTTTAGCCATTAGCCATTAGCCATTAGCCATTAGCCATTAGCCATTAACCAATAACCTCTTTTTGATTTTTATAAAAAGTATCCGATTGAAATTGCATTAATTCCTCAGCTTTTTGCTTTTTATAGGCGTAGATCTTCTCTTCTTCACCAATGTCATAATAAACCTTATTATTTAAGAGCACATCGGCTTTAAGTAATTCCTCTTGCTGATTTTTTTGTTGTTCAACCCATGTTTTAATTTTACTTTCCTGACTGTCAAATTTAACATCGTATTCACCTTTTTGTGAGATAAGTTTAGCTAAAATTGGCGATGTTTCAATAGCCAAAAACAGTAAGAAAATAAAGAACGAAGGTAACCATGGTAAGTCGTTTAAGGCGTTAATACGTGCCATTAAACCATCAAAACCATCAATTATTGGCTGACTGTCAGCAGTTTGTAATTTTTGCTTTTCTCTTAATTCCTTTAGGGTAATTTCTTTTTCAGCAACCTGATCATTATTATTAACTCTCAGTTGATGTAATTCTTCAAGCATAGCATCATGCTTTTCTCGTTTTTCTTTGTAAACAGGACCTTTGCCAATTAACAATGTTCCTTCTCTTCCTTCCGCTTCGGCAATATATGTGCCGTATAGATCATTAACTTCTTTTTCTTTGTTTATAACTGCCTCCTTTAAGTTTTTTATTTCAGATTCTACACGAGTGATTTCCGGAGTATATTGCAATGAGATCTGTTCTTTATTTTGTAAGGTCAAATTGTTTTTTTGCTCAAGTAACACCTGATTTATCTCCTTTTCAAAGATCTTTAATTCCAATGGTTTTGCAATTACTACTGCTATTATTACAGCCAAAAGCATTCTTGGAATCGCCTGCCCTAGTTCCATCCATGGTTTGCCCTGTTTTTTAATAGTGGAAACAATAAATCTATCCAAATTGAATATTAATAAACCCCAGATCAAACCGAAGGCTATCGCTATAGATACAGAATCAAATACAGTATAAAGAGCATAACTTGAGGCAATAAATGCCATGACCGCAGTAAAAAAAACAGTACCACCAATTCCGGCATATTTAACTTGTTCTGATTTTGAGCAATTTTGAAGTAGATCGGTGTCTGCGCCTGAGCACATCCAAAAGAAATTTTTTATCATAATAGGGAGGTTTAAACAAATGCAACGTAAAAAGCCTCTTATATGTTGTTCAAAACTCCTTTTCGTTATCCTAAAGTTTTGTTAAAATTTTATCTAACCACCTATTATAGCCTCGATACCGAATGATTGAAATATTTCAAGGATCCGTTTCTGATGATCTTGATCAGGTTCATCCATAGTTCCCTGAGCATATTCAATCCCTAATTTTTCGTATTTTTTACTCGCTATATTATGGTAAGGAAGAATATTGACCATTTTCTTTCCTCCGGAAAGAGAAGCGATAAATTCGGCTGATCGTAGTATATTTTTCTCATCATCATTAATACCTTTTATCAGAGGAATTCGAATATTCATAGCTGCTCCTGTTTCGGCCAGAATTTTAAGATTTTCAAGTATTTTTTCATTAGGAGCACCAGTGAGTTCTTTGTGTTTATCAGAGTCCATCATTTTAAGGTCATATAAAAAATGATCAGTTCTTTGTGCTACTTCTTTAAATATTTTTGTATTAGCAAAACCGGAAGTATCTACACAACGGTGAATACCTTCTTCTCCACACGCATCTAATAGTTCAATTAAAAATTCGTGATGCATTAAAGGTTCTCCTCCTGAAAAGGTCACACCTCCTTTTGACTGGTCCATGAACAAGGTTTCTCTTTTTATTATTTTCATCACCTTGTTAACCGACATTTCTTCTCCCGACATCTCTATGGCTTTGGTAGGGCAAACTTCGGCACATTTCCCACAAAGATTACAAGCATCAACATCCGTTACAATACCGTTGGGACCTAAAGAAAGTGCTTCCTGCTCACAGATTTGAATGCATTCAAGACTGCCAATACATTTACTTTCTGTATACATTTTTTGCACTTCCCGGGATATACTTTCAGGATTGTGACACCATTTACAGGATAAGGGGCAACCTTTTAGGAAAATGGTCACTCTAATTCCGGGGCCATCATTGATGGCATATCGTTTTATGTCAAATATTAAACTGGGTTTCATTTTACAGATAAATATTTCTAATACTTAAAAGGATTCATTCTCGGTACGGTCAATTACTTCCTGTTGAAGATCAGCATTCATATCATTAAAGTAGTCACTGTAGCCTGCCATACGAACCAGTAGATCTTTATAATCTTCCGGTGTTTTTTGCGCGGCACGCAGTGTGGCTGTATCAACGATATTAAACTGGATATGGTGTCCGCCAAGGATAAAATAACTTCGTATCAATTCACCTAATTTTGCAATATCTTCATCTCTTTTTAAGAGACTTGGAAGGAAACGTTGGTTTAACAAAGTACCACCCGAACGCGTATGATCCAGTTTGGTCAATGAACGAATAACTGCTGAAGGGCCATTTATATCACAGCCATGTGATGGAGATGTTCCGTCAGAAATTGATTTTGCTGCTAGTCTACCATTCGGCGTAGCTCCCATTACTTTTCCAAAATATACATGGCAGGTTGTTGATAACATATTTAAATGATATTCACCGCCTTTTATATTGGGTTTACCATCAATTGATTTTATCAGATCGTCATAAACTTTTAAGGCTATATCATCGGCATAATCGTCATCATTACCAAAAAAAGGTGTCCTATTGATGATGGTTTGGCGTAATATCTCTTCTCCTTTAAAATTCTTATCAACAGCTGATAGGATTCTATCCATATTAAAGGTCTTGTCATCGAAAACATGTTTTTTGAGTGTAGATAAACTATCTGTAACTGTGCCTAAACCAGTACATTGAATGTAATTAGTATTATATCTCGGGCCCCCATTATAATAATCTTTTCCGGTGGTGATACAATCTTCAATAACTACAGAAAGAAATGGCGCAGGGGCATATTTGGCAAACATGGTGTCAATATAATTGCTTACTCCTATCTTTTGATCTACAATATATTCTAATTGAAATTTAAAAGCTTTGTACAGGTCATTATATGTTTTGAAAGATCTGGGGTCACCTGTTTGGGTTCCGACAAATTTTCCGGTAACAGGATCAATACCATTGTTTAAGGTCACTTCCAGTATTTTTGGAACGTTGAGATATCCGGTTAATACGTATGCTTCCTTACCAAAAGCTCCAACTTCAATACAACCGCTACATCCTCCCTCACGGGCGTCGGTTAGAGATTTACCCATACTTACCATCTCCATAATATACGTTTCCGGACTAAATACAGAAGGATACCCATGGCCCTGGCGGATGACCTTACAGGCTGCATTGAGGAATTTATTTGGTGTTTTCGGACTGATATGAACCGATGATCCGGGTTGTAGTAAGTGCAATTCTTCTATTGCTTCCAACAAAATATAAGAAACTTCACTAACACCATCTGAACCGTCAGATTTTAATCCACCAATATTAATATTGGTAAAGTCATTGTATGTTCCACTTTCTTTTGCTGTGATCCCAACTTTTGGAGGTGCTGTTTGGTTATTCACCTTTATCCACATACAACAAATAATTTCTTTTGCTTTTTCACGTGTCAGGGTGCCTTCAGCAATTTCATTTTCATAGAATGGTGCTAAATGTTGATCAAAATGACCCGGATTCATTGCATCCCAACCATTTAATTCGGTAATGGTGCCCAAATGAACGAACCAGTACATTTGTACAGCCTCCCAAAAATTACGTGGAGCATGAGCCGGTACCCATCTGCAAACTTCAGCGATCTTTAATAATTCCTCTTTTCTTTTTGGGTCTTTTTCTGTTTTTGCCTTTTCTACCGCCAAATCAGCATGCCGCTCAGCAAATAAGATGGCTGCGTCACAGGAAATATCCATGGCCTTTAACTGTTCTGCTTTATTATTGGCTTCAGCATCGACCATATAATCCAGAGAGTCAAGGTGGGTCTTTATTTCTTTTTTGAAATCCAGCATCCCTTTTTTATATATTTTACCGTCCAAGGCTGTGTGACCCGGAGCTCTTTGTTCCATAAACTCGGTAAACAAACCAGCTTCATAAGCTCGCTTCCATTCTTTAGGAACATGATCGAATATTCGTTCACGCTGGGTTCTGCCTTCCCAATAAGGGATCACTTCTTGTTCATAGATGTCAATATCTGCTTGGCTAATGGCATATCGTTGTTGTTCCCTCGTATTCAATACATGAAAATCTTCAACACTATGACAGGTTAATTCAGGAAAGGTTGGGATGGCTTTTGGAAGAGGGCCTCTTTCTCCAACGATCAATTCATCTTCCCCAAAATACAAGGTCTTTTTTTTACAATGATCTAAAAAGGTCAATGCCCGATGTACGGGAATCGAATATTTGCCATAGAATTCTTTGTAATATTCGGTTTGATGTAAAGCGCGTTCAATAGAAATACTCGGTTGGGCATCAAAGCTTAGTTTTCGCAAACGCTGAATTCTTTTATTCATGCCGGGACCAATACTGTTTGGTGCAATGCTTTCGTAGAAATTTCCTTCGGCAGATGCTTTGCGTTCAGGGATAATATTTTGTTCTACTTTTCCGGTTATTTCTTTTATTGTTTTCATGTTTAAGGTGAGTGAACCATGCTTACAAGAGCATAATTTATTTAAGATGAATTAAATGTAAAAATTTGGGGTATAAAGAATTTAACCGTTAAGAGTAGAACATACGGCATTCAAACAGGCGTCTGTAATTTTTTAAAGAATTTGGTTTTATCATAACCAATACTTACAAGTTTTATCCAAAGATAGATGTTTTGCATTAAATATTCAAATGGTTAAGATGGTAAGAATAAAGTATTTTTATTGTCTCGGTAAAGGATTGTAAAGATAAATCCTAATATGTATAGTTGAAAGCTTGCATATCTTCATGAAACCAGTCAGCAATTATTTTCTGTGTTTCTTCGTCATAAAAATCTCTATAATTTGTTTTGGATGTTTTATTGACATGAGGTAATTCTTGATGGATTCCAAGCGTATTAAAAACCTGATTCATTTCATCTGTCAGATTTTCAAATCTAATTATTTTATCCATATTAATTTTTCCTTCAAAATCTTTTAACCACTCTACCTGGGGTAAAAACATTTGTGGTCTGTAAAAATAATATTTACCTTTATTTTTTCCATAGGTGCCGGCAACCCAATCCTTAAAGGATATTTCCTTTTTGGCCATATTGGTGACATTATTTTTAATATTGTGTTTATACTGTGACACAACTTTATCCCAGGGGTTACGAACAACGGCAAACTTATATGCTTTATCCCATTTATCCTGACCAATTACTTTGATGATTTCTTTAGCAGTAAGATGTTTTCTGAAAGGTTTACCAATAATATTTATAATACTTGTACCTGCAGTTTTATTGATATGAATAAAAATATAATCTCTTTTTTCACCTTTATGTAAAGGGGAATTAAAATATAGGCCAATTTTATTTTTGTATTTTTCTATAATTCTAATTCTCATATTTTAATATTTATACTCGAAAACTTTAATATCTTCAGCGAAGCAATCTTCTATTATTTGTCGAGTATCTTCATCATAAAAATCCCTGTAATTTGCTACCGTTGTTTTGTTAATATGAGGTAATTCAGAATTAATTCCTATAATTTTTGCAACACTCTTAAAATCATTATTTAAATTTTCAAAGCGGAGGATTTTATCCATATCAATTATGTCTTCGTCATTTTTTAACCATTCTATCTGAGTTTTATATTTAGTAGGATTGTGATAATAATATTTGTCTTTTGGTTCTCCATAAGTACAGGCAACCCAATCTTTAAAAGAGATTTTATTAGTGCCCATTTTAGTTTTATTAGTTTTAACTCTGAATTTATATTGTGATAATACTTTATCCCATGGGTTACGAACTACAGTAAATTTATAGGCTTTATTCCATTCCTCCTTACCAATTGTCTCGATAACTTCTTTTGCCGAATTGTGTTTTTGAAAGGCTTCTCCAAAAATTTTAGTCATACTAGTACCAGCAGTTTTAGGAATATGAATAAATATAAATTCCTTTTTTTTGCCTTTCCTTATAGGAGAATTAAAGTAAAAACCTATCTTATTTTTATATTTCTCAATTAGTTTAATTCTCATTTTTTAATCTAAAAAGTTCAACATAATGTTTGTAGAACAATGGTATGGTCTCAATTCCTTTTAAATAATTAAAAATACCAAAATGTTCATTGGGTGAATGTATAGCATCACTGTCTAAACCAAATCCCATTAAAATGGTCTTGCTTTTTAATTCTTGCTCAAAAAGAGCAACGATAGGAATACTACCTCCTGACCTTTGGGGTATTGCCTGGGTGCCAAAAGTTTCGGTATAGGCTTTGTTTGCTGCTTTATAACCAATATTATCTATTGGTGTTACATAGGCATGACCGCCATGATGAGGAGTTACTTTTACTGTTACAGATCCAGGTGCTATACCTTCAAAATGTTTGATAAACATTGCCGTGATCTCATCAGGATCCTGATCCGGTACCAACCGCATAGATATTTTAGCAAAGGCTTTGCTGGCAATTACAGTTTTGGCTCCTTCACCAATATATCCTCCCCAGATGCCGTTAACGTCTAAGGTTGGACGTATAGAATTTCTTTCATTAGTCGTATATCCACTTTCGCCATAAACGTCATCAATATCTAAAGCCTTTTTATAGGCATCCAATGAAAAAGGTGCTTTAGCCATCTCGGCTCGTTCTTCATCGCTGGCCTCAATAACTTTATCATAAAACCCCGGGATGGTTATATGATTGTTCTCATCGTGTAAAGAAGCTATCATTTTGGTTAATATATTTATCGGGTTTGCAACTGCTCCCCCATATAAACCCGAATGCAGATCTCTGTTTGGCCCTGTTACCTCAACTTCAACATAGCTCAAGCCTCGTAATCCGGTTGTGATGGAAGGTTGCTGGTTGCTGATCATTCCTGTATCTGATATTAAGATCACATCATTGCTCAATTTTTCCTGATTCCTTTTTACGAACCATTCCAAACTGGTTGAACCGATCTCTTCTTCTCCTTCTACCATAAATTTTACGTTACAAGGCAATGCACCTTTCTTCATCATATATTCAAAGGCTTTTACATGCATATACAACTGACCTTTATCATCGCAGGAACCGCGAGCATAAATAGCACCATCCGGATGAGTTTCAGTTTTTTTGATCACCGGTTCAAAAGGGGGAGAATCCCAAAGTTCAATGGGGTCGGCAGGCTGAACATCATAATGACCGTAAACCAGTACAGTAGGTAGCTTATTATCAATAATATGTTCGCCATAAACTATAGGATTACCTGGTGTTTCACATACCTCAACAATTTTACAACCGGCATTTTCCAAAGCATCTTTTACCGCATCGGCAGTTTTTAGGATATCTTTTTTGTAAGCTTGATCAGCACTGATGGAAGGGATCTTAAGAAGGTCAATTAACTCGTTAATAAATCGATCTTTATTTTCTTGTATATAGTTTTTTATAGTATTCATTTGTGAATTATTTTTAGTGAAAACAAAGATAAAGAAAAGAAAAGACCTATTTTTATACACTATAAAAAAAGAGTTAGATTATTTTAATTATAATTAATTAGGGGATGAGTTCAAGAAGAAATTTTATTAAAAAAACAGCAGTGTTTAGTGCAGGAATTGCCATGACACCCGGATTGACTTTTGGGATCAATCAAGGCCAGGATAAATTAAAAGTTGGTTTGATAGGAGTAGGGCTAAGGGGTACTAATCATGTTAATAATCTACTTTTGAGAGATGATGTTATTATCACGGCTATCTGTGATATTGACCCTTCCAGAATAACATTAAACCTTGATAATTTAAAGAAATTCGGGCAGAAAAAGCCAGAGGTCTTTGGTGCTAATGATTTGGATTACAGAAATTTATTGGCCATGAAAGATGTGGATGCAGTTATAATAGCTACGCCGTGGTTATGGCATACACGTATGGCAAAAGATGCTATGTTGGCTGGTAAATATGCCGGTTTAGAAGTTTCTGCAGCCAATACCTTAGAAGAGTGTTGGGATTTGGTCAATACACATGAACAAACCGGAACGCATATGATGATCCTGGAAAATGTAAATTATCGAAGAGATATTCTGGCTGTTTTGAATATGGTAAAACAGAATGTTTTTGGAGAATTGGTTCATTTTAGATGTGGTTATCAGCACGATCTGCGTTTTGTAAAATTAAATGATGGTAAAACGGCCTATGGCAAAGGAGTTGAATTTGGTGAAAAAGGAATTTCTGAATCTAAATGGAGAACACAGCATTCGTTGTTAAGAAATGCAGATGTGTACCCAACACATGGTGTAGGGCCCATAGCAGTAATGACAGATATAAACAGAGGAAATCGATTTATGTCGCTTACTTCTCATGCTACGAAAAGCAGAGGACTTCACAATTACATCGTTGAAAATGGGGGAGAGGACCATCCAAATGCAAAGTTAAAATTTAAAATGGGTGATGTGATCACGAGTACTATTGAAACCTCCAATGGTGAAACAATTATTGTCACACATGATACCAGTCTGCCCAGACCTTATTCCTTAGGATTTAGAGTACAAGGAACAAAAGGACTTTGGGAAGTTGATGGCAACCGTATTTATATTGAAGGTAAATATGGTATACGAATAGAAAATCTTGTTCTTGCTGTTACTGCCAATATTGGGAAATCCGAAAAATTTCTAACCTTCGACACTTTAACATTATGTCCCCTTGAATTGGATCTAATTGATGCTGAAATATTGACAGAACTTCAAAAAGAATGGATTAATAAATACCATGAACGGGTTTACTCTGAACTCTGTCCACTTTTAGAGGATAATGAAAAGATAGAACGCATTAAGGCAAACGTAAGGGAAATAATGCTCACCTTAGGTCTTGATCTAGATGATGACAGTCTTAATGGCACTCCAAATCGTGTGGCAAAAATGTTTGTAAAGGAAATTTTTGGAGGATTGAATCCGGAAAGGAAACCAAAATTATCAACTTTTGATAATAATTATAAGTATGGTGAAATGCTTGTTGAAAAGAATATCACGTTGTATTCAACTTGCGAACATCATTTATTGCCTATTGTTGGTAAAGCTCATGTAGCCTAT
>Ga0209013_10005042_pt1 | contig 11454 bp, 10 predicted proteins | sample Cruoilmetagenom2_FD_187291 | JGI IMG/M metagenome (GOLD analysis project Ga0209013, IMG submission 187291) | Oil polluted marine microbial communities from Coal Oil Point, Santa Barbara, California, USA - Sample 2 (SPAdes) (version 2) | ecosystem: Environmental > Aquatic > Marine > Oil seeps ...
CCCCTTCGCATAATCACGAATTAATTCATTAGCAATGATGTTACGTTGAATTTCAGACGTACCTTCATAAATCTTTGTAATACGAGCATCACGATAATATCGTTCAATTGGATATTCAGCAACATAACCTACTCCACCATGAATTTGGACTGCCATATCCGCGATTTTATTGTAAACTTCAGAACCAAATAATTTAGCGATTGATGCTTCTCTAACAACTCGCATTTTTTGATCCGTCATCCAAGCTGCTCTGTATGTCATTGAGCGAAGTACTTCAATTTGCATACTAATATCAGCGAGCATATGTTGAATAATTTGAAGTTCAACAATTGGTTTTCCGAATTGTTCGCGTTCATGCGTATACTCCATACAATGTTCTAATAATTTCACACATGACCCTAAATTACGGGCAGCAAGTCCTGCTCGTCCATTCGCAAGTATTTTCAAAGCATTAATATATCCTTGTCCTTCTTCACCCAAAACATTTTCTGCAGGAACTTCCATATTCTCAAAAAACAATTCAGCTGAATGAGAGCCTTTTAGCCCCATTTTCTTCTCGATTGATCCAAGGGAGAATCCAGGGGTATCTTTTTCAACAATAAATGAAGTAATTCCTTTAGCCCCTTTTGAAGCATCCGTTACTGCCATGACAGTAAATATATGAGCATCTACAGCATTTGTAATATAATGCTTAGAGCCATTAATAACATATTTGTTTCCTTTTTTCACTGCAGTCGTTTTTAAATTCGCAGCATTTGAACCTGCACTTGGTTCCGTTAATGCAAATGCTCCAATCCATTCTCCAGTAGCCATTTTAGGCAAATACTTTTTCTTTTGTTCTTCATTACCTAATTCAACAATTCCAACACTTCCAATTCCAGTATGTGCACCAATAAGTGTCGTATAGCCATTATGCGTTTTTCCAAGTTCTTCATAAATTGCACATTTACCTACCATATCAAGTCCTAGACCGCCATATTCTTCTGGGATACTTAGACCAAAAAGTCCCATCTCTTTAGACATATCAACAATTTTTTTAGGGATTTGATCATTCTCTTCAATTTCCATTGCAACAGGCTCTACTTCTTCTTTAACAAATTTTCTTACCACTTCTCTTAAAAAATCAATATCTTCTGAAAAATTAAAGTCCATTATTAACTCTCCTTTTATCTATTGCTAAATTTTGCATTTCTTTTTTCTATAAAAGCTAATGTACCCTCTTTTTTATCTTCAGTACCAAATGCTACCGCTTGAGATAACTTCTCTATCCACATTGCCGTTCCTGAGTCTACATCGTATCCTTTATGTACAGCTAATTTAACGAGGTGTACTGCAACAGGTCCCTTTTTCATGATATCAGATGCTACTTTTTTCACTTGATCAATAAGATTTTCTTCATCTGTATAATAGGTTACTAAACCGATTCTCTCTGCTTCTTCCCCATCAACTATTTTTCCTGTCAAAATCATATCGAGTGCTCGTCCTTTACCTACTATCCTAGAAAGCCTCTGTGTACCACCTGCACCAGGAATAATCCCTAAATTTAGTTCTGGTAAGCCAAATTTCGCCTTAAGTGTTGCTATACGAATATCACAAGCTAATGCTAATTCACAGCCTCCGCCGAGTGCATAGCCGTTCACTGCAGCAATTGTCACTTTCGAACAGTTTTCAATTTTAGAGTATAACCCCTGCATTCCTGGAATAAGAGCTTCAAGAGATTCTCTCTCATGAAGTTGTTTAATGTCCGCTCCAGCAGCAAATGATTTACCACCAGCACCTTGTATGACAATTACTCTAGTTGTATTGTCTAATTCAGCATCCGAAAATGCCAAATCAATTTCCAATAGAGTTTGTGTATCAAGTGCATTTCTAGTTTCAGGTCTATTTAGGGTAAGCCACATGATTTCTTCCTTTTTCTCTACATGTAGGTTAATGAAATTTTCCATTTTGTTTCCCCCTAAGTATAATCGTAAAACCCTTTGCCACTTTTCTTTCCAAGTCGTCCTGCTTTTACATATTTCACAAGCAATGGGCAAGGACGATATTTTTCTCCGAGTGTTTCATATAAATACTCTATATTACGTAGTCTCGTATCGAGCCCTACCAAATCAGCAAGTTCTAAAGGCCCCATAGGATGATTAAGTCCTAGTTTCATTGCTTTGTCGATATCTGCAGCAGAAGCTACACCTTCCAAAAGCATGTTCATTGCTTCATTTCCAATTAAACAATTCATTCTAGAAGTAACAAATCCAGGAAATTCATTTACTTCAACAGCTTCTTTCTTAAATGATTCAGTAACATTTTTAACAAAATTCACTGTTTCATCTGATGTTTCCAGTCCTCTAATAACTTCGACTAGCTTCATCTTATGTACAGGGTTGAAAAAATGCATAGCTACAACTTTATCAGGACGTTTTGTTTGTGCACCAATTTCAGTTGGACTCATTGTTGAGGTGTTCGTAGCAAGCACAGCTTCTAGTTTACAAATAGCATCCAGCTTCTTAAATATTTCGATTTTCAGTTCCATCTTTTCAAGTACTGCTTCTATTACCAAATCAGCATCCTTTACTGCTGTTTCAAATACTGACTCGTATATTAAATTCTTTTTCGCCTCTTCATATTTCTCTTCTGCTAAAAAGCCTTTATTATAGCTTGAATCTAATAATTCATCAATTTCCTTCTTCGCTTTAGCTAATATCTCATCATTCAAATCATTCAAATACACCTTATATCCCGATATTGCACTCGTGTAGGCTATCCCTTTTCCCATGATCCCTGAACCAATAATTGAAATTTGCTTCATCGATTATTCTCCTTAGTTTATAGTATTTTAAAAAAGTATTGCCAAATTTTAGTTTTTGGCAATACACTCCGTTATTTAAGACTTATTTTTTCTGATACATTTTTGAATTGCACTGAAATTGTTTTCATTTCCAAGTAGTCCTCTAAACCGTATTTGCCGCCTTCTCTTCCAGAACCACTTTCTTTTACTCCTCCAAAAGCTATTTGAGCTGCAAATGGAGCTGGATCATTTACTCCAACCATTCCATAATCCAGTTTTTCTGATACTCTGTACATTCTTGAAAGATCATTTGTATATATATATGAAGCAAGTCCATATTCGATATTATTTGCTTTCTCTAGAACATCATCCTCAGAAGTAAAACGAATTAATGGAGCAACCGGACCAAATGTTTCCTCTGTTGTTATTTTCATGTTTTCATTAACATTAAGTAATACAGTTGGAGTAACGAAATAACCTTTATTGTACTCCCCTTCGTTTAAGCTCTCTCCGCCAAATGCAACTGTTGCACCTTTGGATTTTGCATCATTTACTTGATCCATTACTTTATCTACTGAACTTTGATTAACAAGCGGTCCCATATGAACATTTTCTTCTAATCCATTTCCAACGACCATTGTAGAAACAGCTTTCACAAACTGTTCTGAGAATTCATCATAAATTGAATCATGGATATAGATTCTGTTTGCACACACACATTGTTGACCGTTTGAACCAAACTTACTTTTAATTGCACCACTTACAGCAAGTTCTATGTCAGCATCTCCGAAAACAATAAAAGGAGCATGGCCTCCTAATTCCATAGAAACTCGTTTCACTGTATCAGCAGATTGTCTAATTAATATTTTTCCGACGTCTGTAGAACCAGTAAACGAAATTTTACGGACGTCCTTACTTTCCATTATTTCTCCTACTATGTCAGAAGAATTTCCTATTACTAAATTGACAACTCCTTTAGGCAGATTAACTTCTTCAAAAATTTTGAAAAGTTCAACTGATGACAGTGGAGCTTCACGAGAAGGTTTAAGTATCACAGTGCAACCTACTGCGAGAGCTGGTCCTAACTTTCTAGCTGTCATAGATAATGGAAAGTTCCAAGGTGTAATAGCTGCAACAACACCGATTGGCTGTTTTATAACTGAAATTCGTTTATTATTAACCGAAGCAGGAATTATATCGCCATACACTCTTCTTGCTTCTTCTGCATACCATTTGAAAAAAGAAATGGTACTATCTACTTCATATCTAGAGTGTTGAATAGTTTTCCCCATCTCTTGAGTAATAGTTCTAGCAAGATGTTCTTTTCTTTCTGTAAGCTTCTCAACTATCTTATGCAAGTATTCTGCACGCTCTTCTGCAGTATGTGCAGACCATGAAGGAAATGCATCTTTAGCTGCTTGAATCGCTTGCTGAGTTTCAATTTTCCCAACTGTATAAACTTCACTTACAAATTCGCCAGTTGCAGGATTACGTATTTCTAATACTTTTCCAGATTTAGACCATTCTCCATTAATATACATATTATTTCTCCCCCTATTTCAATTCACTTTGGAGTACTTTTTTGTAAATCTGAACTATATCTTGTTTTTCAACTTTACGTGGGTTATTAGGTATTGTTCCAACATCATTTAACGCATCCTCAGCAAGTTGGTTAATCATTTCATCAGAGAATTCTATATTTAGAACTCTGAAATCTCTTGGAATTCCAATAGATTCTGTTAAATCTCTTAATATTTTCGGGAATGATTCTGCAGCATATTTGTCACTTTTAAGTACTAATGAACTATCAAACACTCTTGCTAAATCAGCATATTTTTTATAGTTTGAAATTAGATTATAATCCATGACATATGGCAACAAAACAGCATTGGCTAAACCATGAGCTACTCGATATCGAGCAGACATTGGATGTGAACATGAATGTACTAAGCCTACTCCAGCTAAACCAAATGCCATTCCAGCCATGGTACTTGCCAAATGGATTTGAGATCTAGCTTCAAGATTTCCAGGATGAGCATAACTTTCTGGTAAATATTGACTTATCATCTTAACTACTTGAATTGCCAATCCATCTGTTATTGGGTTAGCACGAACTGAGGTATATGCTTCAATTGCGTGTACTAATGCATCTGCACCCGTCTCAGCAACTACATGCCTTGGTAAAGTCGTTGTCATAAGTGGATCGATAAAAGCGTATTCAGGCATAATTAATGGAGATGCAATAACAAATTTCCTTCCTTTTTCACTGTCAGTAACAACTGATACATGGGTTACCTCAGAACCAGTACCAACTGTTGTGGGAATTGCTATAATCAAAGGAGTTTCATTTTCAATTGTTTTTTCTCCACGTCTATAGTCAAGAATATGCCCTGGATTGCTCACTACTACCGCAACTGCTTTAGCAAAATCCATAGGGCTTCCCCCACCGATAGCTATAATCATTTCACAGGATTCTTGTTTGTAAGATTCGGATCCTTTCATGATTGTTTCAGCATATGGATTAGCCTCAACCTCTGAAAAAACTGTTGTATCAATTTTATTATCATTTAATAATTTGATCACTTTATCTATAGTGCCAGATTTAACTAACCCTGGATCCGTAGATACAAATACCTTTGAAAATTTCAATTCTTTTATCTTTTCTACTAAACTATTATTTACACAATTAACACCGAAAACTATTTTTGTAGGTAATGAGGAACTAAAACTTTGTTCTATAAGATGCATTTATATCATTCTCCCTTTTATCCCGCATTAACGGGCGAATGGTTCAACTAACAATCAGTGGGGGATGAAGAAAATTCCCCCTGATTGTAGTTTCACTTTTTAAAATCTTCATATTCAGAAGTTATTAAGTAAAACAGCTACTTATCCCTTATCAACTTCACCTCAGATTAGTTGCGTCCAGGTTATAAATTGCACAATTATAGTGGAAAACCTGTAACATCCACCGGAAAATTTTGCTGAATGAAGTTAAATCATTTCCAGTCAGGTTTAGGAATTACTGGTTCAATTACGGAAATTTCTTCTGGTGCTACAACAGTCAATTTCCCATCAATCCATTGTGTCAAATAAGGAGCTGTTCGACTGTTTTGTCCAATAAATTCTCCTTCTTGTTCAAACTTTGCTCCCCATCCTGAAGCTGTAGTCCACCATTCTTTGTCAACACTATAAGCTGCTACTTCGATATCTTCTGCAGATACTGATTCTGCATTTTCTAAGATTTCAAGAATTGTATTAGTCGAAGCGAAAGATGAATGCCCATAAAGGCTTTCTGGCTCTTCGTTATACACGCTTTCATATTCTGTAATATAAGTTTCAATACCAGGCATAGCTTCTGCATTTGATAATGGTGGAAGTGGAGGATACTCAATATCTAGTATTCCTTCTGTCAAATTACCAACAGCCTCTTGTAATCCTGGTTGTCCCCAACCAGATCCACCACCCATTAATACTGGATAATTTACACCTAATTCTTTGGATTGTCTTACAAATTGGATAGCATCATTTAAATAAGAAACAGCTACTACTGCATCTGGTTCAGCATTTTTAACTTTCAATATCAATGAAGACATATCATTTGTTTGAGCAGAATAAGACTCTCTCATTTTAATTACGTCTTCCAGGCCTTCAGCTTCCATTATTTCTTCAAACGCATCCATCCATGAAGTACCATTATCAGTATCCTCGTGAATTAATACTACTTTTAAGTCTTTAAAGTCCTTACCTAACTTTTGTGGAATAACATTTTGCAAGGCATCCATAGCAACTACAGCAAACTTGTCTGCATTAGGATTAATTCTGTATACATTTTTATATCCTCTATTAGATATAGAGTTAGAAAGTGAAACTACTTCAAAATAAGGGATATTCTTTCTTGCTGTTACTTCGGAAATCGCAAGACTGATAGAACTACCATAAGTACCAATAATAAGATCTACTTTTTCTTTATCTATCAATCTTTCTGCTTCTGTTTTTGCTGCGGTTGCTTCAGGTACATCGGCTTCAACGATACGTATTTGCTTTCCGTTAATTCCGCCTTCTTTATTTTTAAGTTCGATTGCTAATTTGATACCTTCTTGATTATCTTGGCCCATTTCTGCTAATGCACCAGATAGCGGGTTTGTAACTCCAATAACAATTTCATCTTTTTCTACTTTTTCTTCTTTTTCTTCTTTTGTTGACTCATCTGAACACCCAACAAGAGTTATTAATAATAATAATCCTACTAACATTATTCCCCATTTGTATCCCATTTTTTTCATAGTATATTCCCCCAATTAATTTTTTAAGAAAATTTACATTCCTAGGTAAGCCTTTTTTAGTTCTGGATGCTTTAGTAAATCCCCCCCCTCACCTGATAGTACTACTCGACCTATTTCAACAACATAACCATAATCTGCAATAGATAATGCATTATTCACATTTTGCTCTACTAAAATAATCGTTTGTCCTTCGCTATGAATCTTTTTTATCAATTTGAAAACATCTTGCACAATTATTGGCGCTAACCCTAGTGAAGGCTCGTCCATTAATAATATTTTAGGCTCTGCCATTAAAGCTCGACCAATTGCTACCATTTGTCGTTCTCCACCACTTAATGTATTTGCTAATTGATTAGAACGTTCTTCAAGTTTAGGTAATATTGAATAAACAAATTCTAAGTTTTTTTTCATGCTTTTCCTAGCCGACTTATTAAATGCTCCAAGCTCTAGGTTTTCTTTAATAGTCAGTTCTGGAAACAGTCTTCGTCCTTCAGGAACTTGAACAATTCCTCTTTCAACAATCTCATGTGATTGCAACCCACCAATTTCTTCATTATTAAATTTAATAGATCCAGATGCTTTTGGGTGAATCCCTGAAATTGCATTTAATATCGTTGATTTTCCAGCACCATTTGCACCTAGCAAACTTACTATCGTCCCTTTATTCACTTCAAAATCAATATCAAATAGCACTTGTGCTGTACCATATTTAACGTTCAATTTTTCAACTTTTAACAAGTTCAAAGTCCTCCCCTAAATAGATTTTAATAACTACTGGATCATTTACTACTTCTGTTGGAGTACCTTCTTTAATAACTGCTCCTTGATCTATAACTATTACTCTATGAGCCAAATTCATCAATGCATATAAAACATGCTCAATAATTAGTATCGATACATCATAGTTCTTCACGATATTTGAAATAATCGGTATCATTTCTTTTACTTCTGATGGGTTTAACCCGGCTAACACTTCATCTAACATTAAAACTTTTGGTCTAGTCGCAAGAGCTCTTGTAAGTTCTAATCGCTTTTGTTCAGGTAAACTTAAATTTTTAGCCAATTCATCTTTTTTATTAATCAGCTTCATAGCCTCTAACGTTCTTAGTGCATAAATTTTAGCTTCTTTTTTACCTATACTAGTCAAGTAAGCTGCTGCCATAACATTTTCAAGTACTGTTAATTCCTTAAATGGCTTTACTATTTGAAAAGTCCTTGCAATTCCTAATTTACATAGTTCAAAATCTTTCAATCCATTTACGGATTTACCCATAAAGAAAATCTCACCATTGTCTGGCTTAATCGCTCCAGACAATAAATTGAATAATGTACTTTTTCCAGCGCCGTTCGGACCTATAACACCAAGTATCTCTCTTTTGTGCAATTGAATTGATACATCATTGGTGGCAAGAAGTCCTCCAAATCTCTTGTTTAAATTTTTAGCTTCAAAAAAAATCTCCAACTTCTATACCTCCTTTATTATCTTAGTTTTTTGAGACTTCTTATTTCTATTTTTTATTAAGGAAGAAATTGTAGGATATAAACCTTTTGGCATCCATCTAATAACTACAATCAGTACAACCCCATAGATGACTAAATGAAGTCCTGGAAACCCAGAAGCTCCTAAACTACTTTTTAGTATTTCACTTAACGGAATAATAATAATTGCACCCACTACTGGTCCATACAAAGTTCCTATTCCCCCCAATATTGCTGCTAATGCTATTAAAATAGATAAGTTTATATCAAAAACACTTGATGGTTCAGCGAAAAGTGTGAACTGTACAAACAGACTTCCACCAATCCCAGTTAATAAAGCACTTATAATAAAGCTAATCATCTTATAACGGTTAGCATTTATTCCAATTGAGGTTGCTGCGTCTTCTTCTTCTCTAACAGCTTTTAAATAAAGTCCCATTTTTGACTTGTCAATAAAATAGACTGTAATAAACACAATAAACGCATATGCTAACATTAAATATATATAGGTCTGAGAGTTGGAAAACACCATGTTTGAAGGTCCTTCACTAAATGAAATTCTCAATCCCATCGATCCATTCGTTACTTCACGCCAATTTATTGCAACAATACGTAAGATTTCAGCAATCGCAATTGATGATAAAGTAAAAAATGGACCCTTTAATCTAAAACTTGGTAATCCAATAATTAGCGCTAAGATTACACACATAATAGCTCCTACAAACATCCCTATCCAAGGAGTTACTTGAAATTCGATAAGTAATATAGTCGATGTATAGGCTCCAACTCCAAAAAATGCAGCATGGCCAAGAGATAATGAACCTGTATAGCCACTAAGTAAATTCCAAGCTGAACTTAATCCAATGTAAAGCAATGTTAAAATTAAAATATTGTGTATCGTTATATCATCTACCTGAGAAAGGAGTAGTATAATAATGACACCTAAAGGTAATAAATATTTAGGTTGGATAAACCGCCTCATTAATGTGCGCCTCCTTTAATTTTTCCGAATAGCCCAGATGGACGAACTATTAATACTAATAAGAAAATCGAAAAATAAATTACTTCTTTTAGAGAAACTGGTAGATAATATCCACTTACTGCTTCTACTATCCCTATTAACAACCCTGCTGGAATAACTCCGTAAATATTTCCAAGCCCACCTGTGACAACCACAACAAAAGCTATTAATACAAAGTAACTTCCTATGTGAGGTGAAATAGAATAAATCGGCAATATCATAGTTCCCGCTATACTTACACATACAGTAGCGATAATAAATGTTATTAAGTATATTTTATTCACATTTATTCCCACATATTGTGCAGCAGTCTTATCTTGCGCAACAGCCATTATTGCTTTTCCTACGAATGTCTTTTTCAAAAAAATAAGTAAAGCACCAGTAACGATAATAGCTGCTACAAAAGCGAGAAGTTTAGTAACACCAATTGACAAATCACCTATCATAATTGAACTTGATCCATAAACTGTTTGTACTGCTCTTTCATTTGGTCCAATAAACATTAGTACTAAGTTTTGAAGTACAATCGACAATGCTACTGTAGTAAGAATATGCACCATTTCAGAAGCGTGTAATACACCTTTTATAAATACCTTATATATGATTGCCCCAAAAATTGCACTTACTGGAATTACAAATAGTAAGGAAACATAAGGATCGATTAAAAATGCTGAGTAAAGCCAATAAGAGAAAAACATGGCTAACATTAAAAATTCACCGTGAGCAAAATTTACTATTTTTATTACTCCGAACAAAAGGGATAAACCAAGACTTACTAAGGCATAAATTCCACCTATCAATATTCCAGATATTAATACCTGTAAAAAATCCATTAAATCCACCAACTTTCATATTTTATTAACTTTCACTTTTAAAAATATTTTTCTAAATTAATAGATAAAATCTGCTTCTGTTATTTCTTTCAATTTTTCAATTGTGATATCCGATAAGATTTCAATGAGATTCATTTGACCACCTTCAAAACTAAATACTGCATGCTCAGATATTACCAAGTCTGCTTTTTGTACCCCACTAGTCGGAAAAGTGAGTTTCTTAACAAGTTTTGCTTCCCCTTTTTTAGATGTATGAAATGTTGCTACAATAATTTTTTTGGCACCAGCTACTAAATCCATTGCACCACCTACACCTAAAATCGTCGCACCCGGAACCGCCCAATTGGCAATTTCACCGGTCTGATCAACTTGTAATGCTCCTAACACCGCAACATCTATATGACCACCTCTAATCATTGCAAAAGAGCTTGAACTATCAAATAAGGAAGCCCCAATTGCAAATGTTATGGGTGCTTTACTTGCACTTATTAAATCCATATCGATTTCTTCAGGAGGTGGGGTCGATCCCATACCAAGAACGCCATTCTCCGATTGTAAAACAAGATATTTATCACCCAGATAATCAGGGATGAGCGTTGGAATTCCTACACCAAGATTTACAAATTGTCCTTCTTCAAGTTCTTGAACTATTCGTTTTGCTATTTTCACTCGATCAGACTGATTCAACGAAAACACCACCTTTTTTAACATATTTACTTAATACGATGTAATCAACATAAATATGAGGTGTTACTATTTCTAACGGTGTTAGTGTTCCATTTTCAACTATTTCATCAACTTCTACAATTACGATATCGCTTGCAGTAGCCATAACTGGATTAAAATTTCTACCTGTGTTGTCATAAACTAAGTTTCCAAATCGATCTGATTTTTGTGCTTTAATTAAAGAAACATTACCTTTAATCGCCTCTTCAAGAATATACCTTTCACCATTTATTTCCTTTTCTTCTTTCCCTTCTGCCAATTTTGTACCAACGGCTGTTTTCGTGTAAAAACCACCAAGCCCTGCACCTCCACACCTTATAGCTTCTG
>Ga0209013_10005043_pt1 | contig 11452 bp, 13 predicted proteins | sample Cruoilmetagenom2_FD_187291 | JGI IMG/M metagenome (GOLD analysis project Ga0209013, IMG submission 187291) | Oil polluted marine microbial communities from Coal Oil Point, Santa Barbara, California, USA - Sample 2 (SPAdes) (version 2) | ecosystem: Environmental > Aquatic > Marine > Oil seeps ...
TAAACTAAATCATCGCCCAAGGAAATGCCTTGATTTTATATCACCTTTTGAGGTATTCTTTGAGCAACCTGTTGCACTAACGAGTTGAATCCAATATGTAATATATAATCAGTCTCCTTGCAGGAGACTTGAAACTTTTCATATCCTTTTTCAACAGCTTGATATGATTCGAGATTGCTCAGGCTTCTTCGGCCTCTTCGCTCTCCTCTTCTTCTTCGAAATCCCACATCCCACACCCATGCGCCATGTTCATCCACATCATGGGATTGAAGCCCATCGGCCCCCAGGCTCTGCCTCGGCCGTGCGAGTGCCCACCACGCCAACCTTTACGCCCGCCGAAGCCAGACATGAAGGCCTTGATCTGCTCCTTGTCGCCTTTGATCTCGATGCGAAAACCATCATCAGTCTCAATAACTTTGAATTCTGTTATCACGTTTTCCATATTTACCTCCAAATCTTTGCTAAAAATTTAATCTGCCAATTTAACCTTTACCCGTGAACCATCAAAAAACGCTGTTACTCTACGCTCAAATCTACTATCCTAAGTTCCCTTCATCACGATTATTTTGAGGTTCTCCTTCGCCATACAGTTCATCGTAGATACGCTCATAGAAATCCAGCGTATCACGCATCCGTTTGCGGGATTTTTTTCTTGTCCGGCTGGTGCGCTTTGGTGCCATCCTACACGGCAGGCCGTGAAAGAATGGGTGTGGTATTGTCTTTCCGGCTGATCGTTTTACGGCAGGGGTCTGAACCGTGATCCCCTCTTCCGGATGCATGATCTCGTAACAATAATTATCGCCCTCGCGTCTGGCGCGAAACTCAAATATAACTTTTTCCGCCACGTTTATACCTCCTGATCTACGTCAAGATCATCGTACAGATCTTCCAATACATTAATCGCTTCTTCCAACTTTGGTCGCATAACTTCCTTCAGACGAGCGTATTCTTCTTGGCCTCCCGGCGTCAGACGGTATATCCTGCGGGTGCGCTTATCCGGCTCTTCCCAATCACCCACCACCAGGCCGCTATCTTCCATGGCATTGAGCAGCGGGTAGATGGCTCCGGGGTTCGACGCCCATCTGCCTTGAGTACGATCCTCGATGGCGTGCATGATGTCGTTGCCGTAACGCGCTTTCTCAGCCAGCAAATGCAGTACAAAGAGCGGCAGCAGCCCACCGCCCTTGCTCAGCAGCTCAGCCACGAAAGGGTTGAACAGAGCAGGTGGTCCCCAGCGCATCGAAGACCAGGGTTTAAAGCGCCGCCCGCCAAACAACCAGTGCTTTCTGGGTGGCATACCGAGGAAATCGGTGAAGTGCGCCTCCCACGCCGCCCATTGTTCGTAATCTACCTCACCGGCACCCTCATCTTCACTATGCCATTCATCGTGCCACCGGTGCCAGAATCTACCGCCGTGTTTTCGTCTCAACGCAAATCACCTCTTAAGTAAATATTATTGAATTCAATATAGTTAAAATCAATAATATCACTTCCTGCTGCCTCTGTCAAGATTAAATTCGTAAGAATTTAATATCGCCATTGTAAAATTTTACCAATCAGTCCTGCTGTCAAATCACCCTTGAGCACAGGAGCAGACATCGCCTCAAAGCTGGCAGGCATGGTATCATTTAACGGTTCGCCAAAATGAACTGGTCGGGCAGCAACAATCACCACCTGCCAGGTTTATTACCTCGTGAAGTAAACAATGATCGATCAACAAATTGTCGACCTGATTCTGGAGTGGATATCGAATTACGGGGTCTGGGTTTTAGGCCTCTATATGATATTCGCTGCCAGCGCCTTACCTCTGCCAGCAACCCCTACCCTGGTCATTACTGGCGCGCTCGCTCGCCAGGGACTATTCACTTGGTATGCTGCGTTTATTTCGGCGCTAATTGGCATATTGATCGCGGATTTGATAAGCTATGCACTGGGCCGATTCGCCGGAGATTGGGTGGACCGTCACATCGGAAGCCGTTTCGGAGATGGCTGGGTTAGGGCACAAACTCAATTCAACCGTTACGGGGGATGGGCAATATTCTTGAGCCGCAGTCTGCTCGCTTCGTTGGATGTCCCCATTAATTTGTTCGCCGGAGCCAGCCGGTACAACCTTAAAAAATTCATCCTTATCGATTTATTAGGAATTATCTTCTATATATCAATTTTTGGTGGATCGGGTTACGCGGTCAGCAGCCAGTATGAGTTGATCGTCCAGACAGTCCAACGGAATGCGGGATGGCTGAGCGCCATCGCCGTCGCCGGCTTGGTGCTTTACCTAATCATCCATCGATTATTACGAAACAACGCTCAAAAAAACGTAGCCTCATTGTCTGCTGCTGATCGTTCGGATAATGCGGATTAGAATTCTGCGTTGCGATGCAAAGATTTTTTTACCCAATTCTTAAGGAGGTGAATTTAGGACAAATAATCTAATAAATGCTCTCGTATTAATCACTCACATCATTTAGTAAAAAGAGAAAAGGAGAATGAATCATGTTGTGGAATCGAATTATTGGGGCATTCACTTTCAGAAAGGGTGTATACGCTGAGGTAGAAAGCGACACCAGCTTTACCCAAACTGCCTGGCTAATTGTTGCCGTTGTGGCATTCCTCAACCAGCTCGGCTCATACGCATCGACCAATATTGTTGGTTGGCTGGTCGGTGCTGTGATTGCAACAATTTCGGCGGTCATTGGCTTCGCATTAGCATCGTTTATCATCAACTGGGTGGGGTCGGTGGTGTTTAAAGCCGATGTCACCTTCGACGAAATGATCCGCACCCTCGGATTGGCATATGTCTGGAATATCATTAGTTTACTTGGAATCTTGGGGATCATAACCGCATTATCCTGCCTCGTAAGCCCAATCATCTTTATCGCATCGATTCTGGGTCTGGTCGCCTGGTTCGTGGCGGCAAAGGAAGCACTCGATCTTGATTGGCTGCAGACAAGGCTTTTCCGATCACCGACATCCTGATCAACGCACCCGCCTCGATCATCGCCTCTATCGGCTTATGGTATCTCAGAAAGTTCGGGTATCCTGCTTCTCAGTTTGTAGCCGGGTTTTACATCTACGCCTCAACGTACATTATTATTGAAGTCATCCAGGGCGGTCCACCTTTTCCATTAGAGATCGTAGTTCCCCAGGTGCTGGCGGTTATCGTAGCGATTGGCTTAGTCGTCTGCGGATGGCGTTATAAGGATCTGTTCCGCAATTAGAGACCAGAAAATTCAATCAAGATATAATTTTTAAATCCTGCACAACCAAATTCATACGAGGTGAGAAAACGAAAAAACACATCATGAAACTGGTCACCTGGAACGTCAACGGTCTGCGCGCGGCTTTGCGAAAAGGGATGCTCAACTGGGTATCTGAGTATTCACCGGATATCCTCTGTCTTCAGGAAATAAAGGCCAAACCAGAGCAGATCGATCATTCCAGTATGGAGCAGATGGCAAACATCTTCCCGCATATCACCTGGAATCCGGCAGAACGCCCAGGTTACAGTGGTGTGGCGACACTGTCCCGCCGCGCGCCGCTTAACATTGAGCTCGGATTTGGTAGCCAAGAATATGATGTCGAGGGTCGAGCGATAATCAGCCATTATCCCGAGTTTGTTCTATTTAACTTATATATTCCCCACGGACGTCACGACCACTCCCGCGTTCCCTATAAATTAAAATTTTACGAACACCTACTGGATATCTGTGATGAGCTCCATTCCCAGGGCAAACAGATAATAATTTGTGGAGACATCAATACATCCCACAAGGAGATCGACCTGCGCAATCCCAAGCAGAACGCTAAAACTTCCGGTTTCTTGCCAGAGGAACGAATCTGGATCGATCACATCCTGCAGCACGGCTTTGTAGATGTTTTCCGCCACCTGTTTCCCGAACGTGTCCAGTACACGTGGTGGACGTACCGCATGAACGCCCGGGAGAGGAACGTGGGCTGGCGGCTGGACTACTTTTTCGTGTCAGAAACACTACTGGACAGGGTTCAGGATTTGATCACCAATGATCAGGTCCCCGGCTCCGACCACTGTCCGGTGACCCTGACCATAGATTCTTGAAATTCTATGAGGTTACACCATGAAAGGAAAATCAATAATCAGGCTCATAGCGCTGGCAGGCAGCATTATCGTCGCAGGATGGCTGGTATATTCCCGCCGCCCTCGCGGGCGTATCCCCAGTATTGAAGGGTTGGAGGACCCTGAAGTCTCGCGGGCATTCAACCAACTCGCAAAGATGCCCCAAATGCGCTTCTTGCGACGCTATGCCATCCGGCGTGCGCTCTTTATGGTGCAGCAGGGTGAGGCAGTAGACCTGGGTTGTGGTCCGGGCTATCTGGTCTATGAAATGGCGCAGCAGGCTCCTGGACTGCACGTAACGGGTATTGACCTATCCGATGGAATGCTGCAGCAGGCGCAAAGCTGTGCGCAGCGCTCTGGTCTTTTAGGACGCGTCGCTTTCCGTAAAGGAGACGCAGCTCAAATCCCATTCGCCGACAACTCCTTGGACCTGGTCATCAGCACACTTTCGCTGCACCACTGGAGTGACCCGGTCGCTGTTCTGAACGAGATCGATCGAGTACTGCGCCCGGGTGGGGCATACGTAATCTTCGACCTGCGCAGAGACATGGCCGCACCTGGCTACCTGCTTTTATGGACAGTAACTAACTTCATCGTCCCGGCGGCGCTGTATCGAATAAACGAACCCCTCGGCAGCCGGAATGCGGCTTACACCCCCGAAGATGCGGCACAACTGGCAGATCGATCTTCCTTGCGTGGATGGCAAATTACGCTAGGACCTCTTTGGCTGACCATCGAAGGGATTAAACGTTAAGCGTCGATCCCGCGCGATTTATGAATGATCTGGACCTTATCGGCACATAAACCATTAAAGAAGTTTACGGTCATAGTAAAATAGAAATCAATTTACTATATAAAGAAGGAGTACGAACATGAGGAAATTACTATTTGCGCTTTTCGGAATTTTAGCCGCAGCGGTGGGTGCCATCACGGCCTACATTGTGTACATCCGCCCTTGGCATTTACGTTGGGGAGCAAACGACGAGGAGTTAGACCTGGAGCTGCCCGGTGATGAATTGATCGAAGTGCCAAAGCTGCAGGCGACTCACGCCGTCACCATACAAGCAGCTCCCGCTCAGGTCTGGCCCTGGCTGGTACAGCTTGGGCAGGGACGCGGCGGTTTCTACAGCTACGATTGGATAGAAAACTCGATGGGATTGGACATCCACACCACTGACCAGATTATTCCTGATTATCAAAACCTCCAGGTGGGTGATGTTATCCCCCTCGCCCCGGATGATTTCGGAGTCCCTGTCGCGATCGTCGAAACGGAGAAGGCGCTGGTACTTCACGGCGACACGCGCGAGGACGGTCCAGGCGAGGCCCCGGTCCTGAAGGAGGGTGATTTTATGGCCGTCAGCTGGGGTTTTTACCTGTTCGATGCTCCTGATGGAGCGACACGCCTGGTCGAACGCTTCAAGGCAGACTGGAATGAAGCACCGCACAACTCGCTTTTCTACCGCATCTTCCTTGAGCCCGGGTCTTTCGTCATGGAACGCAAGATGCTGCTCGGCATCAAAGAACGGGCAGAAGCGATTTCAAAGCCCGAAAATAATGCCCTGCCTCCGATAAAGGAATAAGTCAATCAATAAGCGCTCGCTCTTTGTTGGCTTGCTGGGTGGTGCACTCGGGGGGCTTGCTGCGCGCGTATACACACAATACCAACGCGAGATCAGCGATGCCTATAGGAGAGTGCTGAGCGGAAGCCATCTCTTTATTACCGATCACGGCCCCCAGGAATATGCCATCACGGGAAATGGTCCACCCGTCCTGATGATCCATGGTGCCGGGGGTGGGTACGACCAGGGACTGCTCATCGCGAGCTTATTGGGAGACAGTTTCCAGAGCATATGTCCATCCCGTTTTGGCTACCTTCGATCCTCGCTTCCCGCCAACGCCTCCCCAAAGAAACAGGCCGACGTATACGCGGCCCTGCTTGACGAACTGAACATCTCCAAAGCAGCCATTTTCGGTTTCTCTGCCGGAGGACCGTCTTCGCTTGGATTTGCGCTGCGCTATCCAGAACGATGCTCTGCATTAATAATGATCGCCGCCGTCAGTCATGCATTTCAATTAGTGCCGGCAAAACACCATCGAATACAAAAGTTCATCCAATCGCAGGATTTCGCCAGTTGGGTGGCAACCAGACTGGTGAGGCTAAAACTCCTCTCGCCACCCAATTTACCTCAAAATGAAAAAACGGCGATCTCACCTGCGGAGGTGGAATTGATGTACAGGCTTTTGGATATCTCGCTTCCAGTTAGCGAGCGTTACAATGGAAGAATGAACGACTACGCACAGATCAAGGCTTTGGAAGAATTTCCATTAGAGCATATCTCTGTCCCGACGTTAGTGATCCATGCTGAAGACGATTTCACGGTACCGGTCGAACATGCATTCTATGCCTCCCAACGCATCCCTGATGCAGAACTTGTCATACTGCCAAGCGGTGGTCATGTGCTGTTAGCCCAACACGATAAAGTCACAGCGATTGTTTTGAAGTTCCTCAACCAGCATGTCCGGAAATAAAAATCGGAAGAAGCAGAACGGATACACCATCGCTCCATTTCCAAGAGAGCGGCAGTTGGTGATCGACACTTCCAGATTGAGAAAACGCAAACACAGTATTCACGGATTGGTTGAAGTGGATGTCACCAATATACGCCAATACTTACGCGAACATAAAACCAGGACCGGGGAAAGGCTTTCGTTTACGGCTTACATCCTCTTCTGCCTGGGACACGCGGTGGAGGAGAACAAGGCAGTGCATGCCTACCGCAACTGGCGCGGCCAACTGGTATTGTTCGATGACGTTGATGTGACCACCATCATCGAAGTAAATCTTGAAGATCAAACATTCCCTCTCGCTCATATTGTCCGCGGGACGAACAAGCGCTCATTCCGCGACATTCACGAGGAAATCCGGGCCGTCCAAAATAATCCGCAGCAGAGCCCGAGCGGTCAGAGGTGGAAGTGGGCGAAGATGTTCGCAGTCCTGCTGTCATTCCTGCGGATAGCAGGTCAGACTTGCATTCAAATTGGGGAAATCCAACGCCTCGATTATCGAAATGTATTTTCTTCTATTTTTTCGGCACTAAGATTAGATGAGGGGCGCACATGGGTCAGGAAAGGCGCCCCTCCTTGATCATATGTGTCTGGCTTCTGATTGTTCCCTACTCAGCATTGTTAACGCCCATATCGTAGTTCTCGCACCGAATAATAGACTACGCCCATCCCTTCTGGACATTCATCCGTTCCACCGTCTGGTGGGAGCCACCCCGGTCCCCAAAAGATTCCGCTCGCTTGGAAACCCTCCAGGTCACCTGTTCCACTGGTGATTACCCATGTACCCATCCACTCCCCTAATGGGTTGATACCGCCCATGGTGTCCATCTCAAGACCACCCGAGACGCCATCTACCTCGACATCTTCAAACGTGCTTGCGGCTATGAAGAGCATGGGGGCTGAAACGACGGGGGGCCCTGGGTCTATGACATGACCAATTGCCAGTCCATAATCCATTGAGGACCCACTTAAAAACCCAGTCCATTCTGAAACATAGGGTACTTGCACGAAATCCTTGCCAGGATCGCCTTCGTATGGATCGAAGGTAATTGGCTTGATTTGTTCAAAAACTGGCTTGTAACACCAGAGTCCGTCCGCCTTGTTCTTGACATCGGGTCGGCCTGCAAGCGCTGTGATCGATAACGCTGCTAAAAGCACGATTACAGCCAGCAAGATTAATAGCTTCTTTTTCATTTTTTCATCTCCTTTTTCTTGACTTTTGAAAAACAGAATCTCGGATAGGCCTAATAGTTCAAAACATCACCTCCTTACTTCCCTTTATCTTCCGGGTGCTGCGAGCCCGCCGAACCCAACCCGGTCTCGTTCTCCAGAAAGGCAAACAGGTCCTCCAGGCTCGCAAAGCCCAGGAGCTCAGCGCTTTGCGGCCTTTCGAGGGATGCCCGCCACAGCGGCGCATCGTCCCGCGGAGATCCGCCCGGTAGATCACCGGCACTTTCCTGCCACAGGCGCAGCAGGTAGGACAGGTATCGTCTTGGTTGCTTCATCGGCTTTTCCACCAACCCAGTGTGTCTCCAATTTCCTGATACGAACAATATAGCAGGCCATCGCACTGAAAACGCATTGCCAGGTTGTCGATCCAGTGCTCAGTATGTATAATGGTGACAACGATGCCGTCTTCCACTTAGAACATAGGGAAAGCATGACACATCTGTCCATTCGCCTGTTGGGACCATTCCAGGTCAATCTCGACGAAGAGCCAGTGTCCGGCTTTGCCTCGGACAAGGTCCGGGCTTTGCTGGCTTACCTGGTCCTGTCGCCTGACCGTCCCCACCGCCGCGAGGCGCTAGCCGGGCTGCTGTGGCCCGAGTTCCCCGAACGCTCAGCCCGAACCAACCTGCGCAACGCCCTGGCCAACCTGCGACACGTGATCCGCGACAACGCGGCCTCGCCCCCCTTTCTGCAAAGTACCCGCCAGACGATCCAGTTCGACAGCCAAAGCGACTACTGGCTGGATGCGGATGCCTTCGAAGATCTATTAGCCCTGCTTCCATCCATGAGTGTGCAGTTGGAGCAGGCGGTGAGCCTGGTGCGGGGCACCTTTCTCGAAGGCTTTTCCCTGGCCGACGCGGCCCCTTTCGAGGAATGGCTGCTCCTCGGCCGAGAACACTACTGCCGGCAAGTCGTCGAAGTCCTGGATAGCCTGGCTGCCATCCACGAGGGGCACGGCGCCTACGAGCAAGCCCTGGTCCACACCCGGCGCCGGGTGGAACTGGAGCCCTGGCAGGAAGATGTCCACCAGCAGTTGATGCGCCTACTGATCCGGAGCGGCCGCCGCGCTGAGGCACTAGCCCACTATGAGGCATTCCGGCGCATACTGGCCGAGGAACTGAACGTCGAACCGGCCCCCGAGACAACGCGGCTCTACAAGCAGATCCGGAGAGGCGAGCTGGAACTCCCCGCTGTGGCACCAGCACCGGGGCGGGATCCGGAACCACCCTCCCGGCTCCCTGGATTTCTGGAGCAGGAGGCCGATGCGGTTGAACCTCCAGTCTTTGTCGCCCGGGAACGGGAGCTGGCACGTCTGAACGCTCATCTGGATGAGACGATTGCGGGTCATGGCCATGTTATCTTTGTCACAGGTGGCCCGGGCCGGGGGAAGACAGCCTTGCTCGCCGAGTTCGGACGGCGGGCGATGGAGACCTATCCTGACCTGTTGGTTGCTTCAGGCAGCTGCAACGCTTATTCTGGTCTCGGTGATCCGTATTTGCCCTTCCGCGATGTGATGTCCATGCTCACCGGTGACGTCGAAGCTCGCTGGCTGGCTGGTGCTGTCTCTACGCCACAGGCACGTCGCCTCTGGAACGCGCTCCCTTTGGTCATTCAGTCTTTGCTGCAGCATGGACCCCACGTCACGGGTCCCCTTATCGCTGGACAGGCGCTGCTGTCCCGCGCCGCACTCTGGTGTGCTTCCGCTACCGCTGGGCCACACAGCGCAGCATGGCTTCATCGATTGCGGGAACGGGTCGAACGCCAGCGGGTCAATCCCGAGGGAACAGCACAGAGCCACCTCTTCCAGCAGGTGACGAACCTGCTGCGGAACCTGGCGGAGAGCTATCCTTTGATACTCATCTTGGATGACCTGCAGTGGGCCGACACCGCCTCCATCGGCCTATTGTTCCACCTGGGGCGACACCTGGAGGGGGCGCACATCCTCATCGCCGGTGCCTATCGACCTGTGGAGGTCGTTTTGGGCCGGAGAGGAGAGCAGCCCCCGCGGGGGTCAGAACGGCACACGCTGGAGAAGGTGCTGGCCGAGTTCAAGCGTTTATACGGCGATGTCTGGCTGGACCTGGGACGGGAAGATAGGGTGGAGGACCGGGGATTCGTCAACGCACTGCTGGATACCGAGCCCAATGAATTGGGGGAGGGCTTTCGCCAGGCGCTCTTCGAGCACACCGGCGGCTATCCCCTTTTCGCCGTCGAACTGCTGCGCGCCATGCAGGAGCGGGGTGATCTGCACCAAGACGAGCATGGGCACTGGATTGAAGTACCAACCTTGGACTGGGACGTGCTCCCTGCGCGAGTGGAGGCGGTGATCGAGGAACGTATTGATCGGCTTGATCCAGACTTGCGAGAAATCCTCCGCATTGCCAGCGTGGAGGGAGAAGTATTCACAGCCCAGGTGGTGGCTAGGGTGCAGGAGGTCCAGGAACGCCGCCTGCTGCGGCAGTTATCGGTAGATCTGGAGAAGCGCCACCGCCTGGTGCGGGAGAGAGGTGAGGACCGGGTCGGCCGCCGGCTGCTATCCCGCTACCGGTTTGCCCATCACCTCTTCCAGCGTTACCTCTACAACAGCCTCAGCGCCGGCGAGCGCCGCCTGCTGCATGGGGAGATTGGGAACGCATTGGCGGAGCTCTTCGCAGACTGGGAGGAGCATATCGCTGTCCAACTGGCCTTCCACTACCAGCGAGCAGGGATGGAAGAAAAAGCCCTACCCCATCTGATCCGGGCGGGTCATCAGGCTCAAGCCAGGTTTGCCAACGATGAGGCCGTAAGCTACTACTCGAAGGCGCTGCACATGATGCCCCAGGACTACCCCGAGCGTTTTGAGTTGCTTGCCTCCCGGGCTGCCGTGTACGACCTCGTCGCCCGGCGCGACGAACAGAGGGCTGACGCCGAGGCGATGCTTGACCTGGCAAAAAAGCTGGCTGATGAGGAGCGCCTCTGCGATGCGCTGCTTGTGCTTGTCGACTACCATTCAGAAACACAGCATCTTGACGCTCAACAACCAGGGCAGGAAGCCCTGGAGATAGCTAGGAAATTGGGGGATCCATTACGCGAGGGGCAGGCTCTTTGTCGCCTGGGTACCCTGGAAAGGCACAAGGGTGACAAACACCGTAGCCGGGATCAGCTTGCAGCGGCGACAGAAATCCTCCTGGATGTGGGTGCGTCGCGTGAAGCAGCGACCTGTCTGCACCAGCTTTCGGTCACATTGAGCAGACTCGGCGAGAATGGTTCCGCTATCGAGGCGGCCAGGAGGGCAGTGGCTCTGAGCCGCGAAACAGGCAACCTGCAACAGGAGGCGACCGGTTCAAGGCGGGTTGCTATCACTCACACGATTCAGAACCTGCACGCTAAAGCCTTGCCCTTTGCCCAGCAGGCGTTGGCGCTGCACCGCAAGGTTGGGGATCGAAGCAGCGAGTGTGCTGACCTGCATGTGCTCGGGGTCATTCAGGGGGCTGTCCCGAAAGGTTAGCTCCAAAAGGTGAAAACCACGAGAAATCGCAGAAAGAAAAAAAGATGGCATATTTATACAGCCGCCAACTTGATGAA
>Ga0209013_10005045_pt1 | contig 11449 bp, 7 predicted proteins | sample Cruoilmetagenom2_FD_187291 | JGI IMG/M metagenome (GOLD analysis project Ga0209013, IMG submission 187291) | Oil polluted marine microbial communities from Coal Oil Point, Santa Barbara, California, USA - Sample 2 (SPAdes) (version 2) | ecosystem: Environmental > Aquatic > Marine > Oil seeps ...
TATATTCGATACCGATGTCGGATGAACAATACCGCACCGGCATTGTCTTTCATGAATCTGGAAATAACATGGCCAGGCTGGTTAATATACTTAGCGATAAGCCATAATAGGTTGTTTAGGCTTTTAGACTGTAGGCTGTAGGAAAAGCTCCTGCGCAACACCTAACAGCCTATCACTTTCTATCTTACGTCTTCTTTACCGGATTCGCCAGAACCATGAGAGCCGGTGCCACAAAATAATCCGACAAAAGAGCCATGACGATGGTAATCCCCGTTAGAAATCCAAAGTCGAAAATATTTTTCATGTCTGCAAACATAAAAATAAAAAAACCGATGGATAGAACCACCGTGGTCACCAGCATGGCCCTGCCGGTGGTATGAAGCGTTTCCCGAACAGCCCAGGCAGGATCCCCTTTCTGGTCGTAGTATCGCCTGAAGTTGTGCATAAAATGGATGGTATCGTCCACGGCCAGGCCGATGGCAATACTCCCCACCATCATCGTGAAAGCATCCATGGGGAACGAGAGTGCTCCCATAATGCCCAGCATGACAAGGATCGGTGCAATGTTAGGAATCATGCTCAGAAGTCCTATCCGGAAACGTCCAATCAACAATATCATCAATAAGGTGATGACAATGATAGCAATAATATAACTCCTGGCCATACTCACCACAACACTGGAAAGCGTCCTGAACAACAGCGGCATCATACCGGTAATTTGAAGGGTAACCTCTGGAAACATTTTTTCAAAATAGCGGTCGACGTCCATCATGAGCTGGTGATATTTTAGCGCGTCGGTAAAAGGCGCCTTCACCGTAAATCTTGCCATGGAAAACTGGCTGTCCACCACATCCTCCAGATCATCTGATCCACTGTTTTCAAACAGAAGAAATTCCTGGGCGATAATATCACGGTTCCGCGGTATGCTGTAATAGGCTGACTGGTTTTCATTCAGCGCCTGATTAATCTCCTTTAGAATTGCCGTCAAAGACCAGGCCTTTCCGGCAAACACTTCGCCATAATCGAGGGTCTCAACGTGTGCAGCTGCCACTTCCAACCGTTTGAGAATCAGGGGATCATACAAACCGTTTTCTTTGCCCGTATCAATGATAATCTCCAGGTTAACGGTGCCGCGCATCTTCTGGTCGATATGTTCTGTTGCCATCCTGACAGGCCTGTCCTTTGGAAACCAGCGCAAAGGATCATGTCCGAACCGTATTCTGAATATCATGGGAATTGATACTGTTATGATCAGAAATGATACCACCAGGACATATACGGGTTTTTGAGTTGACAAGCGGGCAACCCAATTCATACCTCGATCCATGACCGTCAATTCATTCCCGCTGGTTCGGGACCGGCGTTGTTTCAAGGGCAGAACCGCCAGCAACGCCGGCAAAAGAACCAATGTGTAGACAAGGGCAATCATGACCCCAAAACTTGCGTACAGTCCGATATCGGCAATCGGGGCAATTCGGGAAGTGGAAAAGGAGAGGAGGCCTGCAGCGGTAGTAATGTGTGTCATGACACAAGCCAGCCCTGAGTGACCAAGAGCATAGGCAATGGAAGCCTCCTTGTCGTCCGTTGCCTGAAGCCGGTGAAAAAAGATGGCGAGGATGTGTACCGACGCCCCTACACAAACAGCAAGCAGAAACGACGGAAGGATCTGGGTCGGAAGCTTGATGGGTGTTCCGAAGAAAGCCATCAGGCCGAACGTGGACAAGAGGGAACAGACAACGACAACCAATGGCAGGACAACACCCGATATCCGGTGAAACATCACAAATAGAAAGATAGCAATGGTCATCACCGCCAGCATCACGAATTTCCGCATATCCCGCATCATAGAGGCTTTAAGGCTGTGGGTGACGGCAGGTGACCCGGCAAGATAAATTGGGATGTCATCCCGGGCATGCTTCGCTAAAACAGACTGGATAGCTGTGATAATGGCGCTGTTTTCTTCATTGCTTAAATAGGCTCTGGTGACATGTTGTGGGTCCGAGACTCCCATATCATCACCACTCTCCTCAAACCCAGCCAGCACATCCGTTTCTTTACCGATACTCGAATAGTTCTGCGTCTTGACCACCATGGCAGTGGTGCTGCCGTCTTCGGAAATGAGAAGATTCTTGTACATGGGATTGCTCATGACACGCTGTTTAAGCAACGCCATGGATGTTTCGTCAACCGGAAATGTTTCCAGCAGGTCTTCGACAATGAGTTCGTCGGCATTACCCCTGGTATTGCGGGCATTGATTATACTGGTGACGTCATCGAGATAGGGGACGTTTTCCTCGATATCCTCTTGCAGGGCTTTCAGCCAAGTAAAGAATTCCGTATGAAATATCTGCGGTGGTTCCATGGCGATGATGACCAACTCGTCACGGCCGAACTGATCGCGGAAAGCATTGTATGTCAGTATAGAGGAATCATTTTTATGGAGAAACCCCTCCGTGGAAAAATCGAGCGTAATCTTGGGAACCTGCGATATAAAGGCCACCACGACCACCATCATACACAAAATCGATTTTAGTCGATGCCTGAAAATCGTGTGCGCCAGTTTTTCTAATCCATTTTCCAGCCGATTCCTGATACCTGCCATGTTCAGCCACCCACCATATAGGTTGTTTCATCAAGGTGTTTCTTACCATAAAACATCTTATATACAAAGAAAAACAGCCGGGAGTTGGGGTGCCTCAGGGTCCGAGGGGGATACAAGGGACCGAGGGTGGAGGGGTGGAGGGTTTAATGACCTCAGGGTTTAAGGGGGATAGGGTTTGTTGGGTTGATGGAACCGCGGCGAGTTGAACATTATATACCGTTTACCGAGGATAACACAATAAACTCATTTAACTTGTTCTGACCTATAATTGAACCGCAATAGCGAGCGCATTCCCCGTAGCTTACTGCGGGGTTAGGAAGCAAATCTAAATTTGAAGATATGCCACTAATGTAGACTCTCTAAATGTACAGATCTATAAAATTGATTAATGACGGAATCTTAAAAAATAAATGGCCGTCGATCATTTAAATTTTTTGTGGATATTTGGTCTCTCCTCCCCTCTCTATATTGTTACATAATCACAAGCTGGTAGCAGTCGCCGGTGATGATGAAATCACCGCTTTCCAGCAATGTTCATTACTCGAAGGTTTCGAACGTAAATCAATTCAAGGAGGAATCACAAAAGGGATAGAGAAATTATTGTGAAGCCCCTTGTTGCCCGACCGGGAGGTACCCATTGGGCTTGGGTGAAAGTTGGCCTTGGGACAAGGAAATCTCTGTAATGGAGGTTTGATTAACATAAAATCAGACAAGATCACCCGCCCACCTTAACTGGCAAACGAAAACTACAAAATATTTCTTTCATTTTTTTTAACTGTACTTTTGAAGGAATTTTCACCGTCTCCAAAGCGTATTCTTTAGATAGGATAGCCGTGGCTACTGGCTGAGCGGTGACTTGGTCATTTTCGCCAGATTTAAGCGAATTGAAAGCTTGGTTTGTAAATCAAAAACAGATGAAGGGAAATACCCCGGCTCCGATTGATCAATGTCTATCTTTTGGGTTTACTATTCTTGTTCGGAGGGGATTGTGATACATGCAACCGAAAATACCATCGAAATAGTCGATGAACTTGTTCACCTTTTAATTGCTTTATTTTCGGTACGTTGTTCGAAACACACACTCTTTTGTCCTTCAATCAAAATCTATTCCTGATCTTCGATGTGCCTCCTTGATGTCGATGTCCTCTGGCACCACTACCATTATCTGGCTTTCTGTAAGTTCCAAGCACATTGAGCGTTCGATTGTCAATCGATCAGAAAGGCTATCATAGGCCCACATGAGATCATCACCGGATGAGGTTTTCAACCATTGGTTTATCTCTTCGTATGTAAACGAAGCGCCGGTCCCCAATTCTTTCACCCTCGACACTATCTTTTGAACAGCATGGTCAAAATCCATAGTGTCTCCTCCCTGATCTATGGGTTTTTGGATCGGGTTGAATTATGGAAAATTCGGTTTGTCGATACAACAACTGAAAAAAAGCAAGTGATCTATTTCATAGATTGGCAAGTTCGGTGGTAATCCAGTACATGGGCTTTGAATTAAACAGGGGCTCGACCACTTCCGCCCAATAGCTTATCTGCCATTACCTGTGCCATAACATACCTCCTTATAGTCCTTGTTTAACGGGAAAGCAGTGCCCTGCCGGCATACCGGTATCCAAAACAATGCCGGGCGTGACATCAATTTGTTTCGTTTATTGCATCAATTGTGCCACAGGGCCAAGGTTGCCAATAAAGTAAATAATTCCATTAGTTAAAAGGTTCTTGGTTGGAAAAGGTTCATTTTCATAGGAGGAGATTAGAAAAATTCCAAATCATTTTTTTGAATTTATTCTAATTGGGTTTGTCGGAAAATGGAATAAATGCCCTTTTACAACGAGCGCATAAAACCCCGGGGAAATATCGATCCAATCGTTGACTATCCGCTTAGGCCTCTGATAACCTGCAAGTAAAATGTAGTTGATTAAATGTTCGGTCAAAAGACTTCGCTCAGAGTATGAGAGGAAACCATGCTTAAATTGGTGTGGGACTTTCTGGCTTTCACTGCCGGTGCTGTCGCCTTCGGTCTCGTATCCGCCATCGCTCTAAAAATGGCGGGGCGTCCATTCAACTTACACGAATATTTCATGCCCTGTCTTCTGGGTGGCATTCTGGGACTGCTCGTCTTTCAATGGAACCTTAGAAGCAAACGATACAAAGAAAAACTGTTTCACCTCAATCTTGTACTGCAATCCATACGCGATGTTAACCGGTTGATTACCCAGAAAAAAGACCGCAATCTTTTTCTCCAGGGAATTTGTGATATCCTTGTTAAAAACCAGGGCTATTATGATGCATGGATTGCCCTTTTAAATGAATCCGGCAGCTGGGATACATTTGCCCAAGCCGGCCTAAACCGCGATTTCAAACAGTTGGCCGACCGTCTTAAAAATGGCGGTATGATCACATGCTGTCAGAGAGCATTGTCGCGGCCGGAAATCGTGGTTACAGATGAACCGGCTATTCTTTGTGACTGCCCTTTAACTTCCGTCTTTGAAAACACAGGGGCACTCAGTATTCGTATGGAGCATGAAAAAAAAGTAATTGGCATATTAACCGTTTCTATGACTAAAGATCTTGTTTTCAGCATTGAGGAACAGCAGCTCGTGAAAGAGGTTGCCGACGATATCATCTTCGGACTGCACAGCATTGAGCTCGAACAATCACGCCGGAAAGCGGAACAGTCGCTCCAGGAAAGCGAAAAACAATTTCGGGCCTTGGTTGAGAATGCGCTCACCGGAATATCCATTATCCAGGGAGAGCGAGTCGTCTATCAAAATAAAGAACAGGAACGTCTCTTCGGCCCTTTACCCAGATCGTACATCCTGGCTGATTATAACAATATTCATCCTGAAGATGTGAATAAGGTTAAAAAGCTTAGCCATGACATATCTTCGGGCAATGTCCAAGCATTGGATGTGAACTTTCGTTATGCGCCTATCGGCGATATGGCACATCTGATTTGGATCCACTGCCGGGCTCATACCATCAGGTATCGACAAAAGGCGTCAATTTTGGTGAATATGATGGATATGACCAAAATCAAAGAATTGGAGGATTTGTTGCTCCACCAGGACAAGATGGCTTCTTTGGGCCGGGTGGCAGCCGGAATAGCTCATGAAATTCGAAATCCGCTTTCAGGTATCAATATTTATTTAAATACCCTGGAAAAATTTTTTAACCGTAGCGAAAGCAAGGTTAAGGTAAACGACGTATTTCAACATCTGCAATCTGCCTCCAGAAGAATTGAATCAGTCATCCGCAGGGTGATGGACTTTTCTAAACCGAGTGAACCGAATTTTACTACCGCTAACATCAATCAGCCAGTTGAGGAAGCAATTAAATTGACGGCCGTAACATTGAGAAAAAGTGGGATCAAGCTTGATAAGGCTCTTGCTGAAGATCTGCCCAAGTGTCGTCTGGACCTGCAACAGATCGAAGAGGTTGTATTAAACCTCATCAACAACGCGGCAGATGCAATGAGAACTAAGAAGAATAATAAAAAAATTAAAGTGATATCTTCCGTTGTTCATGACAATATTACAGTCCGGGTGATCGATTCCGGTCCTGGAGTAACTATAGCCAACAAGAATAAAGTATTTGATCCCTTTTTTACGACAAAATCAGACAGCACCGGTATCGGGCTCAGTATCTGCCATCGTATTATCACCGATCATGCCGGAACGCTGAAGGTTCAAAACAGCGAATGGGGTGGCGCCGAATTTAGTATTTCAATTCCGGTAATCGATACTTAGTCTGATTATTTATAGATATTTTCATTCGGAGATGACTTTCGAATATCGAAATAACCAAAAATATAATCAATTTATAGAGATGAGAGTGAGACATGGTTAAATATACCCTTTACGTTGTAGACGATGAACCTACCATCACCGAAGGTATTAAGCTTTCCCTGGAAACCGAATACCGTATAAAGGCCTTTTCAGACGCCGAAACAGCCATTTCCGCTATCAAAAAAGACCTGCCGGATCTGATTCTGCTGGATATCGGCTTGCCGCAAATGAACGGAGTTGAGGCGCTTGGCGAAATTAAAAAGCTTTATCCGGAAGTGATTGTTATCATGATTACTGCATTTGAGGATGTCGAAACCGTTATTGCGGCCATGAAGTTCGGGGCATACGATTACGTGATAAAACCACTGCATATGGACAGCCTGGAAGTAACGATCAAAAATGCATTCGACACCATAAAATTAAGAAAAGAAGTACAAAGTTTGCAGGAGAAATATTTAAAAGAGAATCTTCCCTGCTTTATTGGTGAAAGCCACGCCATTGTTGACGTAATGGAGTTCATCGAAAAAGTAGCCGAGAGTCCCGATACCCCGATACTTCTGGTGGGAGAAACCGGCACCGGCAAAGAACTGATTGCGGGCTCAATCCACTATCGCAGTCCGAACTTCAGGGGGCCGCTAACCACCGTCAACTGTGCGGCAATTCCAAAAGATTTAATCGAAAGCGAACTTTTTGGATATGAAAAAGGGGCGTTCAGCGGGGCAAGAGTGTCCGGCAAAAAGGGCCTGGTTGAGCAGGCCGCCGACGGCACCCTGTTTCTGGATGAAGTGGGTGATATGAGCTTTGAAGCGCAGTCCAAACTGCTACGATTTCTCGAAAATGGAGAATTTTACAGGGTCGGCGGCACCAGGAGTCTGCGGGTCCAGACGCGGGTGGTTTCCGCCACCAACCAAAACCTTGAAGAATTGATCGCTAAAAACCTGTTCAGAAAAGACCTCTATTTCCGGTTAGGCGTTATCAAGGTCGAGATACCATCACTGAACGAGCGCCCTGATGATATTATTCCGCTGGCCAAGCATTACCTGTGGATATTCAACCGCAAGTTCAACAAAGATTTTACAGGCCTGACTCCAGAAGCGGAAAATGCGCTGAAAGCACATAACTGGGTTGGAAATGTCCGTGAATTGAAAAACCTCCTTGAAAGGGGAATTCTGATCGGCAAAGGCCAAACGCTAACCCCGCAGGATCTGGGGATCGATCGTCAGGCTTTGGGTGCTGATTCAACATCTTTCGACCTCTTGGCGCCTTTCCCGCCAATTCCGAAATCGGGCGTTGATTTGACAGCGTTAGAAAGAGCCATGGAGAAATATTACATCGATGAAGCTTATAAAATGGCCGGGGGGAATGAAAGCAAGGCGGCCAAACTGTTAAATATTAATCATCACACCTATCGCTATCGCAGGAAAAAATTGCTCGAAGAGTAAAATCGGTGTTCTTTTTAATAGAGTGAAACGCCTCATGGCCTTCCTTTGCGCCCTCGCAATTCGAAATATCTCAAATAATCAATTCTAATTTTTTCAAAATCGACTCCCGACTTACCGGGGATTGTAATACAAATCATATTTTAAGTGCCTGTAATTCTGCACTTTTATTTTCTATACATGACTGTGGCACACTTTATGCTCATACACGGGTGTAAGGGTATTGGCATATCGTGTCGAGATGAGAAATAAACAACAATACTAGAAAGGAGATTAAACATGGATGCTCTAATCATCATGGTGTTGGCATTTATCGGGTACATCCTTATGTACCAGTTTTACGGCCGATATATCGGCAGCAAAATCTTTGCCCTGTCTGCTTATGCCAAAACACCATCGGTAGAACTTGAGGACGGGATTGACTACGTCCCCACGAAAAAAGAGGTCATTTTCGGCCATCACTTCACCTCGATTGCCGGCACGGGCCCCATCGTCGGTCCGGCTATTGCCATCATATGGGGCTGGGTACCGGCCCTGCTGTGGGTGTTTTTGGGCAGTATTATCATGGGTGCGGTGCACGATTTCGGGGCATTGATTATCTCTTTGCGCAATGAGGGAAAATCAATTTCAGATTACACCGCCAAGTACGTTAACGATCGAACAAAGTTTTTGTTTTTTATTATTGTCTTTCTTGAATTGTGGATTGTGATTGCCATCTTCGGTCTGGTGATTGCTGTCATTTTCGCCATGTATCCTCAGTCTGTTCTAGCGGTCTGGATCGAGGTTCCCATCGCCATAGGTCTCGGCTATATGATCTATAAAAAAGGGGCGAACCTTATCGCATGGTCGATCTATGCTGTTGTAGCCATGTATGTCTTTGTCTTCCTCGGGCCTTACCTGCCCTTTAAAATGCCGGCCATTGCCGGTATTCCTCCCACTGGCGTCTGGACAATTATTTTGCTGGCTTACGCTTTTTTTGCTTCGGTCCTGCCGGTGACAACTCTGCTGCAACCGCGTGATTACATCAATTCTCATCAGCTGGTTATCGCCATGGCACTGTTGGTGCTGGGGGTCCTCTTTGCCGCCTTTGGCGGCAACCTGGAGATCGTAGCACCTGCGATACAGACAACTCCGGCAAAAGCGCCGCCCATGTGGCCCTTCCTGTTCATTACGATTGCCTGTGGCGCCATTTCCGGCTTTCACTCTCTGGTTTCTTCGGGGACGTCCGCCAAACAGGTGCGCAATGAAAAAGACGCCCTGTTTGTGGGCTACGGGTCCATGCTGATGGAGGGAGCACTAGCAACGCTGGTCATTATTGCCGTGGCCGCCGGCATCGGTATGGGATACACCACCAAGGCCGGTGAAACCCTGGTGGGCGTGTCAGCCTGGACAACGCACTATGCATCCTGGGCAGCCGCAGCCGGGCTGGGCTCCAAGATCTCCGCCTTTGTTGACGGTTCGGCCAACATGATAATGTCCATCGGTATCCCCAAACAATTTACCCTGGCTATCATGGCGGTCTTTGTGGCGTCCTTTGCCGGCACCACTCTGGATACGGCCACCCGGATTCAGCGTTACGTGATTGGAGAGTTGGGCAAGGATCTCAAGCTGAACTTCTTAAACGACCGCTATATCGGAACGGCTGTTGCCGTCGGCAGTGCCCTAATCCTGGCTTTCGCTACCGGTGCCAGCGGAAAGGGAGCCTTAAAACTGTGGCCGCTGTTCGGAGCTGTAAACCAGACCCTGGCGGCGCTGGCCCTAATTATTATCACGCTGTATCTGAAACGCCGGGGAGGATTAAGGTGGCTTGTTTCCGGACTGCCGGCAGTGTTCATGACAGTTATGACGATCTGGGCCCTCGTTCTGAATCAGACGAAATTCGGTGCGACCCATAACGTGCTCCTGCAGGTAATCAACCTGGTCATTTTGATAGTGGCCGTCTGGATTGCCATCGAGGGACTGATTAAATTCTTCTCGACTACAGGATTCACCGAGGAACCGGAACCGGTGACCACGTAACCACTTCATCAAAAACAAGCGGGAGTTTCGCATCTTGCGATGCGATATTCCCGCCCCGAATAGAAGGATGGCGATAGTACCCTAACGAAGCGTAAACAAACATGCTTTCGGCTTACCCGGACGAAGCGCTTACCTAACCATCATGATCGACAGACTGAAAAAATTATATTTTACATTACTCATACCCTCTTTAATTGGGTTCGTCATCGGGTATGCGGTCAAATATTTTTACCATTCCATGAATATCCCGGGAGAGGTTATGGCCTTTGGCGCCCCTCTCATTTTTATTCTATCAGCCATTTTTGCGTTAGCCCTGCCGATTTTTTACCGTACTCTTTTCGCTCATCGCCGGCGTCATCTTACTGGGATTGTCCCGGCTGAACTTTTTAAATTTGAGCGCAACCTGATAGGCATGACCATGGTCACGCCTTACCTGGCCATGGTTGCCTATCTTATGGGGCTGCCGCGCTTTCATCTTGCAGGGATAATTCTGATAGCCCTTTATGCTGTTTATTATTATTACCCATCAAGAAAACGCATCGCGTTTGAAGAAAGAATATTCCGTGCCGACCGTCGTAAGTGAACAGGTACATTTATAAATGGCTTCCGTATTCACAAACATTAGGAATAAAATCCTCGGGATTTTTAAAATCGCGGATGCAGTCATGCGCAGTCGGGCTGTCGGGACCATCGAATACGAAGTCGAAGAGCTGGACAATATATTCGGAATCATGGTTTTAGGTGCTTTTATCGGCATCCCTTCTCCGCCGATCCAAATTACGATGGAACTTTTCCCGCTCATGGAAAAAGAGTTAAACATTATGCTGGCGAAAGTGCTCACGGCCCACGATCCGCTGGGTGACTTATTCTCTGAGCTTGATATAGATTGATGAGGGCGATGATGTCCAGAGAAATTCATTTTTTTATCGGAAAAGGCGGTGTCGGAAAATCCACTACTTCGGCTCTCACAGCAGTTCACCTGGCGCATAAGGGTTACAATACATTGTTATGCTCGATGGACCCGGCCCACAATCAAAGAGATATTTTCGACAGGCGTTTTTATGAGAAACCGAAACAGGTCAATCGCAGCCTGGCAGTCAAAGAAGTGGATACGGACTACTGGATCAGTAAATACCTCAAAGAGACCGAAGTTCAGATAAAAAAGGTATACAGTTATCAGAGCGCTTTCAATATCCAGAACTACTTTAACATATTAAAATATTCTCCCGGTCTTGAAGAATACGCCCTGCTGCTGGCATTCGAAAATATCCTCGACACAGCTAAAGATAGAGACTTCATCATCTTTGATATGGCGCCGACGGCATTGACCATGCGATTTTTTTCCCTGCCGTTTATCACCCTTGTCTGGCTCAAAGAGCTGCTTAAACTGAGAAAAAACATCTACGCCAAGAAAGAGATCATATCCAAAATAAAGCTCGGCAGAAAAGAGATTGAGCAGGACAAGGTCAAAGCCAAACTGAAAGGGCTGATCAATGACAACCGGCATTTGCAAGAATACTTTACCGCCCGTGAGGCGAAAATCAACCTGGTGGTCAACAATGATCACTTGTCCTTTTCGGAAGCCGTTCGCA
>Ga0209013_10005046_pt1 | contig 11447 bp, 10 predicted proteins | sample Cruoilmetagenom2_FD_187291 | JGI IMG/M metagenome (GOLD analysis project Ga0209013, IMG submission 187291) | Oil polluted marine microbial communities from Coal Oil Point, Santa Barbara, California, USA - Sample 2 (SPAdes) (version 2) | ecosystem: Environmental > Aquatic > Marine > Oil seeps ...
TACAACGGTTCGTCCGTTTTGCTTGCAAATTGTTCGTATGCTGTTAACCATTTAGATGCATTAGCAGGTACTTGTACTTTGCTTAAAATACTTCCTTCTACTACTCCATCTCGGTGAGTTGAGTAGTTTTTCACGCTTTGACCTTCTTCAATATCATGCCATTCAGATTCTTTTACGTAAGTAATGACTGATTTTTCATTTGCAAATAAGTGAATAAAGTATTTTCCATTGCGTTCTTCAATAGTTGAAACAGTGCCACTTATTGGGCTTAATAAAGAAAGTTCCCCTGAATCCTGTGCAAGCTGAGCATCGACAATTTGAAGTTTACGATCTACTTCTGCTAGTTTTTGTTTTGCTTCCGCTATCCCTTGAGCAAAATTACCATCTTGCGATACGTTAACGTCCACTTGGACATTTACATCGACAATCTCGTCTGCCGTGCCCCCAGTTGCCTGTCCATTACTCGATGAACTCGGATCGGCTCCATAACGATCGGATTCCAGGTCGCTTATGATTTCATTAAGCTCTGATTGCTCTTGCATATAGGCCTGCTGCTCTGTTTCCCATAGCAAGCGTTGGTCTTCAGCAGAATTTGTTTTGAGTGTAGCAAGATCACTACCTTCCTCTACTGAATCTCCTTCTGCTACAATGACATCATTCACAGCTTCTACATCAATCGCAACAGACATCTCATTAGCAGGAATTACAATGGATTCTTTTTCGATTTCCGTAGCATATGTATTTTCATTTGCCCGTTCATATTCACTCACATAAAATGTTCTACTGATTTGACTTTTATCTGAATAGATGAGAACCGCATTAGCTCCTATAAAGGTAGCGACGACTATGGAAATCCCTATAGTTAACCATTTATTCATTTGGTTTGCCCCCCTTCGACCCATGACTCAATTGGGAGTATTTCAAAGCCAGCTGTAATAAGAGCTAAAACTATTTGAATTGCTACTAACAAGAAGAATAATTTACGTGCAGATAGCGTAGTAAAAGCTCGTAAAAAATGATATTGAATAGCAATTATTAATGCAGTAATCAAGGATAATTCATTGAAGAAATGATTGAAATAGGTATGTTCTAGAAACGTAGCTGCTAGTGGTCCAAATGAAAGGACTGAGTAATCGGTTGTGTAGCCAACTACAGCATATAAGAAATAGTTAAGTGCTTTTTCCATTAAAAGAATTGCAACAACGAATAGTTGTAGAATTGCTACTTTGGATAATTCTACTTTAGTAAACTTATGTAAAATATACGAGATTAAAAAGAAATGAAGGGCCATGTATAATAACGACCAAATAATAGTTCCTATTAAAGATATGATTCTAGCAATCGTAAATGTATCTTCATAGCCGTTGACAAATAGAGCTGTTAGTTCTTCTGTGTGTAGTCCCCAAATATCTCTTAGTGCAAATAATAGGACTCCAAAGATTGCGACGAACCATACGCGACTTTGAAAGTCTCTCATCGTGGCTTCTTCCTTTAACGAGACAATGAGATCATTTCTGTTAAACAGGTATTTCCAAAAACGAAATTCAAAAAACATTCCAGTGTTCCCCCTCTTATGGTTGAACAGTTACTTCCACATAAGCACCATTTCTCATCATAATTCCTGCATTTGTTTGGAATGTCGGATGAATGAGAAGTAGATAGGCTGCTCCTTTTTCTAGTGGTGCTGTTGGTGTGACAACGAACTGTTTTGATGATTTTGCTTTAATAGTAACCGGGACCGTGTTGGTAGATCCTAATTTCACTAGTTCCACTTTTTGCTTTGTATTTTCTACTACAGTGCCGGAAAAAGTAATAGTGAATTGTTTCGTTGTCGGTACATTAAGTAATGCGGACATCTTTTTATAGTTTTTATATGATTCTACTAATGCGTCTTGATGCGCTTGTAATAATTCGTATCCAACTTCTGTTTCGTAGTTGGGCTTCACACCCTTTTTGTGAATAAGCGTTCCCTTAGGGCCAGTAAAGTTTGCAACTGTCAATTTTATAATTGATTCATCTGAAAGACTAAAGAATGATTGCATGGAACCTTTTCCATATGTAGTTTGACCATAGAGGGTTGCCGATTTTTGATCTAGTAATGCGGCGGCAGTCATTTCTGAAGCACTTGCACTATACCCATTCACTAGCACTTTCGTATTGGCAGGAAACAACGAGGGTTGCTTCGTCGATTTAGTTAATGTAGTCTCTTTTGTGGTAATAATTTTAAACGCATCAGGACTGTTTGGAAATAGACCAATAAGTTCTTCTGCTGTATGTACATATCCTCCGCCATTATTACGCAAGTCCAGTATAAATGAAGTTGCACCATTCTTTTCTAGATCAACTTTTGCTTTTTGTACAAGAACTGCTCCATCATCAGAAAATGAATTCATACTTATATATCCAACACTACCAGCTAAGAGTTCTTTTGTTACTACAGGAATCGTAAACTTCTTTCGCGTTATGTTAAATACTTGTTTAGAATTGTTACTGGTCAATATCTGTAATTGGACGGCGGTTCCTTCTTTACCTGTAATCATCGAAGATGCTTGTTGTATTGACATACCATTAGTTGCGATACCATCAACGGAAAGAATAATATCACCGGGTGATATACCAGCTTGAGCAGCTGCTCCTCCTTCAAACGTGCCGACAATTTGAATTCCCTTCGGATGTTCTTCAATTGTCACCCCAATGCCAGTGGTCGTATTATTGATGGAATTCGTGTATGCCTCAAATTCTTCCCTCGTAAAATAAGTAGAGTAGGGATCTAACTGTTTCATTATCTCATCAATAGAATCTATGTCTACTATATTAGAAGGTACTTCACCTTTGTAGTGCTCACTAACTAAGTTTTTCACTTCATCCAGCGGTGCTGCCAATGAAGAAAACGGTGTTGAGATTAGACCGATAAAGATTACTGCAAGGACAGTAAACCTCTTCATCCCATTTCCCCCTTTTTGTTTTCTATAAACCTATCTTAACTGAAATATTGTTACTTTAGTAGCTGTAGTACACTTTGTGCTTGCTGCATATGCAAGCTTAGGACATATTGGTTGGCTTGCATTAATATACTTGCTTTAGTGAGCGCCATCATTTCCTTTGCAATATCTACATCTCTAATTCTAGATTCTGCCGCAGTCAGGTTTTCTTCCATATTAAGTGCATTATTATATGCATGCTCCATACGATTTGTATATGCCCCCATTTTGGACCGTTCACTTGATACCTTTTGAATAGCTTTATCGAGCTCTTCCATTGCTTTATCTGCACCGTCTCTAGTAGAAATAGATAGATTCTGTATTCCAATATTAGTAGCACCCATATTGCCAAATGACAATTCAATAAATTGTCCTGCATTAGCACCTACTTGGATTTTAATAGAATTTTGGGAGCCATCTAATAAAGGTTTTGTATTAAATTCCGTATCTTTAGAAATTCTAGTGACTTCTTTTTTTAGTTCTTCAAACTCTATCGCCATTTGATCTCGATCTGAATTGGTCAGCGTATCATTAGCTGATTGAACACTAAGTTCTCTCATCCTTTGCAAAATAGAATGAGTTTCATTCAGCGCACCTTCTGCAGTTTGGACAAGGGAAATTCCATCTTGGATATTCCTCGAAGCCTGTCCAAGCCCCCGAATTTGGGCACGCATTTTTTCAGATATAGCTAGACCAGCTGGATCATCCCCCGCTCGATTGATACGATATCCAGAAGAAATACGTTCCATGGACTTATTTATCATTGCATATTGAGAGTTCATATTCCTTAAAATAGATAGTCCAGTAGAATTCCATTTCCCAAGCATCCTATCAACTCCCTTTATCGTTATATCGTCATATTTATATTATACTTCACCTTTCTACACTTTGCTTTTCTTACTGTATGTGAATACGAAGATTTAATTCGTTAAAAAGTGACTAACTCCTTCCTTTATTGGACAGGATAAGTCAAACTTTTGAACTTATTTTACGACAAATTAAATAATCGAGTTATTTCCCGGGAAATTGACAGGAAAGGAGCTTATATAAATGAAAATCGACAAGTTTGGATTTAATTGGGGGGATATTTTGTTTGGAGTACTCGGATCCAGTGGTTTTGTGTTGTTCCTTCACTTTTTTACCTCTTACTAAATTAGATAGCACATAAAAACACCTACCGAAATATTTCTACTCGTTAGGTGTTTTCTATTTAATAAAGTTATACAATGTAACAGCCTCCGTTAATTTTCATTATACTGTTGTAGTTTGTTAAATAACTCCTCATCTCTCATCGTCAATGCAAAGTCAAACATGCGCTCTAAATTTTGTTCTTCTAGTAGTTTGATGACTTCTTCTGTTCCTTCAATTGATCCTTCTTGTGTATCAATTTGATTTGCTTCTTCTAAAATGGTTTGTAGATGTGTATGAATATCCGACACAAGCAATAATTGATAAAGTGGAAGTCGAATAAATCTATTCCCTTTTTGAAAAACAAATACTTCCGATAAATTTTCTACCTGTAATGTCTGCGCATTTAAAATAATCTCCTTGCCCTCTACCGGTATAAAATGAAAAAGCTCATCATCTTTCCTTATGGAAAAGTATTGATAGGCAAACACCATCTTTATACTATTGCCTTCATACTTTGTATAAAATGGTTTCATTAACTGTACAAGTATCATATGCTCCTCTCCTTTCGTTAATAGAATTTTCTGATTACTATTAGTTTATCACATTTTCTTTTTTTCGTGTAGTTAATGGCTTAAAATATTTGTCTGTTGAAAATAGGTTACTTACGCTGATACATTGGCTACTTTCCCCTCGAGTATAATATACTCCCAAAACCGGACAATCCTCCAATTACGTATATGCCAAAAAGCGAATGTGGTATCCATTCGCTTTTTATGTTTGGCTTTATTTTCCCGTGGTTCTTGGTTTATTTCTTCCTTTTGCTATCGTAAAAAAACCAAACAACTTTGGATTATATTCAACGATAAACGTGTTAAAGACCTTTTCTATAACTTTTGTTTGGTTAAGTTCTCCTTCATGTTCTAAGTAAAAAGATAATAAGTCGGCTTCATAATCTAATTTTAAATCATAAACCATGAAATCCTCTGCAACTATTTGTTCAATCTGAGTCATCTCGCTTTCACTATATCCACTAAAATACTCTATATACTTTTTCTTCACGCCAATAACCTTTACTTCTCCTTCATTTCTTCTTGCATGATTTCGCAGTAATGTTAAAAAAGACGGTATGTATAATTGTATTTTTTCGACTGCTATCTTCCCCTTTCGCACGGAACTTATCCCTATATTTTCTATTTATGTTACTCGTTGTATATTCCTTATACTATAGATATTCATTCCTTTCATGGTTATCTCCAATTTGGCGATTTTTATTCATCTTCTCTTTAATTTCGCTATTCTTGCATTGTATATGGGAGGGATGAATTTGGCATTTTGGGAGCATTTGCGGGCTTATCGTGAAAAACTAGATATTACACAAACGGAAGCTGCTAAAGTATTAGGAATTGACCATTCCGCATTATCAAAATATGAAAAAGGCAGTCTTGGTATATCAATAGAGTTACTGACTAAAATAAAAGAAAAATATAAAATTCCAGACGAGCAATTTTTATATATGCTTCAAGATAAGCGCTACAAAAGCGAAAACCCTATTTTAGAAGCGAGAGAAAGTAAAGCAAGATACATAGAAACTTTTCAAGATGAGTATGTAGATAAAGTTATCCACTTAAAAGAGTATCGTGATCTTACTATGGATATCGTCAATTTTGCGGACAATGACAAAGATCGAAGAAACTACATTTTAAATCGTTGGAAAAAAGATTAGAGCTTTTACTTATATCACTATAAGTAAAGGCTTTTTTGTTTTTACTAAGCCATTTATTCGAATTATTTTAGGTTCGGCTTTTAATAAGTAGGTTTTAAACGTATAATGGAAGGAAAGCCTTTTTTCTTAGGAGAGATCCGTTTGAACCTTACTACTTATCAAAAACTTGCATCCCATTATAATAAGCAAATCCATAAGTCTATGGATACGATTGCGAACAAGTTACATCCTTCTATGTTAGAGGATGAAGAGCTTGTTCGTCGTGCCGCTTTTTTTGTTCGTAATGGTGCGGTTTCTATATCGAATTATTTACCTCAAGAGCATCGAGTCGATTTTACGGTACGCGATGTAACGAATATTGAGGTGAACTATCATATTACAAAAGATAGTTTTCACTGTCCTTGTCCTATACACAAGCCGTGTAGACATATTGTGGCAGCGGTTTTCTACCTTTATCAACAAAATGATTCTTTGTCTACATGGATTTCTGATTGGCGTTCTAAAGCTGATCAAGTCCAATTGACTTTGCTAAAAGATGAACGTAGTCCTAGAAGCTGGGATATTATAGTCGAAAACTTTTTCCGTAAATTTATTTCGAATTACCCACCAACTAGTTTTTATTTACTTGAGTTTGCTATTCATGATTTAAAATCGCAAATTCGAAAGTCACGCCCATTTGAACGTGAATGGCAGCCTATTTTCGACGTATATGTAGAGCTTTCTATCCTCATAAAATCTTGGCCTTATATTGAACCTCTTGCACAGTCAAATATGCAAAATCGAGTTCTTCACTTTTTAAATGAGTATCTAGATGAGCTTAATGATCATTTAAACCAATTATCTTCGAAGCCGCGAATGTTTGCAGCAGATCCTTTTTATGAAGAAATAATGGTGAGAGTTCAGCATTTTTACTTTGATATGGAAAACCTTGTACATTACCGAAAGCAAGTGTATCTATCCTTTTGGGAAGCACTCGTAACAGACAAAAATAAACGTCTGAAAGAAGTAAAATATTTAGAAGCCTTAGAAACTATAGAAGATGGTATTCCTTTAAATATGGTACTTCCATACTTTTACTTAACTTTATCCATGACTGATGAACTATTATTAGCTGCGGAGAAAATGGAAGGAAACCAGTTACTTGAGTGGGTGGAAGTATGTGAAAAAGCACTTCAAACGGGTAAAAAAGAGTTAGGTACAAACTTGGCACGACAGCTACTGCCTCACGTCTCTTATTATTTAAACGAAGTTATACAAAATCCATCCCGAGTTATACTCATCCGTCGATTAGAACTTTTATTTGATACGGTTCAGTTGCATCCTGCAGAGTTAGAAAAATTATATCAATCATTTGGACTGTATGGTTTGCAGTCTTATTCGAATTTACTCATTAAGGAAAAGCGTTACTATGATTGGATGGCACTTCATCAATCCGCTAATTCCTCATTGGAGTATGCAGAAGCCTGTGGACTTTCCATTATTAAGGAAGAAGCTCCAGATGTATTACTTCCACTTTACCATGACTATGCAATGCGTTTCATCCAGGAGAAAAATCGTTATAGCTACAAACAAGCTGTCCGAATTTGGAAAAAGATGAAACAAGTTGCTAAAAAATCGAATAACATTGACTATTGGAATGATTACGTAGAAAATGTTCGCGAGAAGTATCGTCGTCTTCGTGCTTTGCAACAAGAAATAGAGAAAGGAAACCTGCCACTATGACTCAGCCTTTATCTATTACAAAAGAATTCCCTTTAAATGTTCATCCTTTAGAAAACGGACACTTTCGCTTAGCCTCGATCACTGTACCTGCTGAAAAATGGGTACCGTCCTTATATTTGAATCACCGAGAAAGTTTTTTCGGTCTAAACGCTCAAATAGAAGATAATGCACTAATTGCATCACCAGTTGAATTAGTCGAGCTTTTTTCTAGAAAAATGCATCCATTCACAGTGTTTGATGGTGTCAATGATGATTCAAATAATTGGCTAGATATCTTTAAAGAAACTGCAAAGGTTTGGGCAACTCCTGACTTATGGAATTTCATAAATATAGAAGAAAACGAACTTAATGTTACTGCTCCAATTACTGACAAAGGGCAAACACTCCTTGTGAACGCTGTGAAACAAAAACTGTTCCAAGCTGGTTTATCCATGGAGGATGTAGAAGCACTCATACCATTTTTCCAACGTGGAGGATGGCCAATAAAGTCTCAGACTACACATCCAAGCTTACTTGTCGCACTGAGATTGTCAGAACCAGAGGCAATGGAGGATACATGGCTTCTAGAAACAGTAGTCCGTGGGAAGAAAAGCAGTGTTTACTGGACACCTGCATATCGGAAAAAATCATTAGCTATTAGCGAAGCACTTCCAGATAAATGGAGTGAATTTAGTGATTATATAGAGGAAACACAGTCGAAGATATTTTCTCTTATCTCTTCGATTGATCGAATTAATACAGAAACATTCTATTCTTCTACATTAACAGATGAAGAAGTGCGAATGTTTCTTCGCGATGACTTAGTAAAACTGCAAGCATTAGGATTCGAGGTAGTTCTCCCAGCTTGGCTTAAAGCGGTTAAGGATACAAAAATGCGTGTAAAAACAGTTGCTAAGACAGCCAATTCTTATAAAACCACTGCTGGTTTAAATGAGATACTGCAATTTAACTGGAGTTTTTCTTTGAACGGACAAGAGATTTCAGCTGATGAGTTCCAACAAATGGTCACTGAAAATCGCTCGTTTATACAAGCTGGCAATGAATGGTTCCGTATTGATTCCGCATGGATGCATGAAGTTCGAGAGCTTATAAGAAAATCAGAGGATGAGAATTGGACAGTAAAAGAGTTGCTGTTCCGTGAAATTCCTGAAGAACTTGCTCTTGCACTTGATGACGATGAGGAAACGGATGTGGACCCGTTGTTTGCATTTGAAATGCAAAAGTCCTTGCAAACGATAATGACACAGCTATCAGAGAAAAAAGGATTTCCTGCAGTGGAAATCTCTCCTAACTTATTGACTACTTTACGCCCTTATCAACAGCAAGGGTTAGAGTGGCTTGTCTTCATGCGAAATGAAAAATTCGGAGCCTGCCTTGCCGATGATATGGGTCTTGGAAAAACAGTGCAGTTGATAGCTTACCTTCTGCATGTCCATGAGAATACAGAACAGCCCACCCCTTCGCTTATTATTTGTCCAACTTCTGTGTTAGGAAACTGGCAAAAAGAAATTGCGAAGTTTGCACCTTCACTTAAAGTGCAGACACATTATGGTTCTTCACGAACAAAAGAAATCGATTTAACAAGTGATGTTGTTCTTACTACATTTGGAACTGCCATGCAGGATATTGAATCACTTACAGAAATCACATGGACCAGTGTTACTTTAGATGAAGCACAGAACATTAAAAATATGCATACAAAACAATCTCGTGCTATCCGCAAGTTAACAGGTGGTCATCATATCGCTTTAACTGGGACACCTGTGGAAAATAGATTATCCGAACTATGGTCGATCTTTGACTTTATCCATAAAGGTTATTTGGGCTCGTTCCGTAAGTTCCAAGAAAATTATATAGCACTTATTGAACGGGATAATTCCGACGCTACGAAACATAAATTGCGTCTTAAAATTCAGCCTTTCTTACTAAGAAGAACGAAACAAGATCCTGAGCTTCTGCTTAACTTACCTGAAAAGTTGGAGCAACGAGAGTACTGCGCGCTCACTACCGAGCAAGCTGCATTGTATGAATCGCTTATACAAGAAACTGTCAGCAAGCTTGACACACTGACTGGATTTGAGAAAAAGGGTCTCATTCTGAAAATGTTAAGTAAGTTGAAACAGCTTTGTAATCACCCTGCCCTTTACTTAAAAGAGCCATTTGATGATGCGGAGGATATGCTTGAGCGCTCCGAAAAATTAGCTCAAATTGTGACACTTGCTGGTGAGATTGCAGCACGTGGAGAGCAATGTCTAATCTTTACTCAGTATATTGGGATGGGTCATTTGCTTCAACATTGTTTAACGGAACTATATGAAATAGATGCTCCATTTTTGACTGGTAGTATGCCTAAAAATCAGCGTGATCATTTGGTAGAAGCATTCCAGGCTAAAGAGTTCCCAGTATTCCTATTATCCTTGAAGGCTGGTGGAACTGGCTTAAATCTGACTGCTGCTAGCCATGTACTCCATGCCGATCGTTGGTGGAATCCTGCAGTAGAAAATCAAGCGACAGATCGTGCTTATCGTATTGGACAGACAAACTTTGTACATGTCCATAAGTTCATCACGATTGGTACAATTGAAGAGAAAATTGATAAATTACTCGTCGAGAAACAAGCTTTATCAGAGGAGTTAATCCATTCTAGTCAGTGGATCACTGAAATGTCGGATAATGATATTAAAGAATTACTAACATTGTCAATTTAATCGTTTTTATTAAAACCCCTGACCAATAAAATTTTGGTCAGGGGTTTTCCTCTTTTGATAATCATTGACTAAGATTGCGGTCTTATCAATCATTAAACTGGTAGTTGGTTTGGTGTTACTGGAAATTCAAAATCACTCTCACTATTCGTCTTTATTGATTGTCCTGGTTGTTCTTCGTCTCGTTTCTTTGTTGCTAAAAATCGGATGTCCTCCACAACTATTTCTGTAACGAATACCCTTGCTCCAGCTTCCTTCTCATACGACCTTGTATTGAGTCTGCCTGTTATCCCCACCAGCGACCCTTTGCCACAATACTTAACTGTTGTTTCCGCGAGCTTCCCCCAAATTGTACATAATACAAAGTCCGCTTCATCATTTTTATAGCTTTTATTTACCGCGACGATGAAATTCGTTTGCATTCTCCCCTCAGATAAATGCTTTAATTGTGGAGATTTTGTCATACGTCCGATTATTGAAACAGTGTTCAATCTGTCACCTCCTTTACTGTTAGCACTATCATACTGTCAGTGTAAATTGTTGGCAAAAGCTAACAATTCATTTTCCAACCCGTTTTCAGGCTAAAAATAGCATTCTTAAAAATTCTTTTTTTATAACTCCACCTATAGATGGTTTTGAACTTTTCAATAATGCTATTTTGGTAGTTTGTACAATTATTTTTTTCCACTGAATTACCTATGTTATAATGAGAACTAATTAATGCTTTTCCAAAGGGGATTTGTGCATGAAAACATTCAAAATGATTTCAGTGAGTATTATTTCAGATCATGAAGAAGTTCCAATAGCCATTGAAGATGGTATCGTTATTAACCAAGAAAACTCTAGCCGTTCATGGATTTTAGAACTATTTACGGACCAAAATTACGAAGCATATTTCAATGAATTAAAAATGTCTAACAAGGTATATGTTGTGAAAGTGATAATCTCCTATCCAGAAAATGAGCCTGCTCATTTTGAAGTGGTAACCTATTCTGTGAAACAAATCGGCGATCATCTATCTGTGTTGCTTAGAGGTACGCTAAAACGCGTCAGAAGAAAGTATGCTGAGTCATTGCTAGCAGAACTAATCGAAGACGGCTTAACGGGTGAAGATTTACTTTCTAAGTTTGAAAGCGATATGAAAACACGACCTGCCTTAAAGGATGATTAATAATAACGGAATCT
>Ga0209013_10005047_pt1 | contig 11447 bp, 8 predicted proteins | sample Cruoilmetagenom2_FD_187291 | JGI IMG/M metagenome (GOLD analysis project Ga0209013, IMG submission 187291) | Oil polluted marine microbial communities from Coal Oil Point, Santa Barbara, California, USA - Sample 2 (SPAdes) (version 2) | ecosystem: Environmental > Aquatic > Marine > Oil seeps ...
GAAAGTTTTCAGGAGAAGTTTCAACCCTAGCGGGATAAAACCTGGCTGAAGCAGAGGTAATTTCCAGAAATGCGACCGCATGCCGTCCCGGTCATGGGAGCTCAGAAATTTCTGTACTGGAGGAGAAATGGATCTTATCAGTTTTTTGTAATCATCATCTGACATTTCATCCAGCATATTCCGGATGAAATAGTGAAGATCGAGTTCACGCTGAACAGATTTAAGCCGTTCACGATAGGACGCTCCGGTGAGAATTGCCTCAGCAGCTGCTTTTGCTCCAAACAAACCAGTCACTGTTCCACCGACAGTTGTCACTTTCACCTGTCCAGCCACATCACCAGCGAAGAATACTTGAATATCCCCAATCCGAGTCTCAATTTCAGTTCCCGGAGAATGCATAGCAGCCACTCCGGATTGATAGGTATTTGCATGCAGGTTTTGATCTGCTAAGAAATCATCCAGCAAATGCCTAATATCCACACCTTTCTCCGCTATCAAACCGACGACTGCTTTCTGATTTTTATCTGGTATGGCCCAGAAGAAATAGGGCGTGGAATCAACATTAAACCAGATCCTGGTTGTATTTTCATCCCAGGAACTGGGGAGATCGATCTCAGCTTGAAGCAAGGGAACAGTTAACAGCTTATCGGGGAAATACTCACTGCGTATCCGGCTGTTCACACCATCTGCACTGATCAATATCTTAGGCCGAATCTCCAACTCAGCATCCTTAGTGCGGATTTTAATTCCTGGGTTTGCCTTATTGTTATTAAAACCCAGGAACTCACTCTCCGTATGAATATGGACACCAGCATTTTTCGCTCGTTCGATCAGATCCAGAAGCAGTTCTTTTCTGTCTAAAATTACATCCGGGGAAGAGAGGTTGATTTTAGTTTTTTCATTCCCTGATTGAATGTGGAGCTTACTGATTTTATGGCGGACCAAGGCAGGGTTAATATCAGGCATTACCCGGAATAAACCGGGAGTAATGATATACAGCCGAGATTCTGGATCAACTAGATCGGATTTTTCAAAAAGGGCTACTTTTTTTCCGTTATTAGCGAGGATTTCAGCAGCAAATAATCCTGCCGAAGATGCCCCAATAACTACAACATCAAAGTCCATACTTCCTCCAACAATAATCAAAGACCTTGTCTATTATAGTTGATTTAGATTTAAATATTAGGGGGATTCTGCAGGATCTGATATTTCCGATTACAGGATCAGATCTCAAAGCTACAAGTATTATCAGTCAGACTGGGATCGCTATTAGCGGCCTTTTAACATGATCACCTGGCCAAAGGTCCGGAAAAGGATAATGATATCCAGCATCAGCGATTGATGTTTCACGTAATAAAGATCATACTGCAAACGGAGTTTTGCGCTTTCCAGGTCGTCAATATATCCAAAATTGACTACTGCCCAACCGGCCATACCAGGCTTGACTGCATTTCTCAACCGATGAAAGGGAACTTTTTCATCAAGCTCAACGAGATGAGAAGGTCGCTCCGGTCTTGGTCCAACAGCAGACATTTCACCTTTAAGGATGTTAACCAGCTGGGGCATTTCATCCAATCGGAATTTTCTTAACCAGCGCCCTACTCTTGTAATCCGCGGATCATCCTGCTGGGCACGCTGGGCCATTCCTCCAACTTCGGCATTCGGGACCATCGTCCTCAGCTTATGCAGGTGAAATTTTTTACCCCCCTTGCCCACTCTTTCCTGTGAGTAGAATATTGGACCTGGAGAGTCCAGGTACATGATCAGTGCTATTATAGGAAAAAATGGCAACAGGATGGATAATCCGATTGTTGCGCCGACAATATCGAACAGCCGGCTGACATAGGCGTAAAAAAGGCTAGTTTCTGCAGAATCCATTGGCAGCGACACAAACCAGTTATCTCCAATATGTTCAACCGGGATCCTTCCGGTCAAGTTTTCATACAACTCGGTCATCAATGTGATATCAATTGCCAATTCTTTACAATCCATCAGGGACCTAAATGTGGCTGTATTGATATCATTTGTTATTGCAAGAATAACTTCGGGCACTTCAAGTTTTACGATGTTCGATATCAACTCTTGAGATGTACCGAGCACTAGGACCTTCTGAGATTCTTTTGCATCTGGATTCAGATTATCTAAAGAGTAATCTTCCCCGGAGATGGGAATATCAATCAGCTGCTTAGTTAAGGCAGGATCGTCATCGACGAATCCAACGATCTGATATTGTTGAGAAGCATATTTAAGAATTGCCTGAGCAATGGTTATTCCTGACCATCCAGCGCCAATAATCAAGATCTTTCTTTTAAATCTGGAGCTGCCAGATAAGTAATAAAATAAAATTCGCCACAGAGAAATTAAAACGAATCCTGATATCACCTGATAAACAACAATGCCTCTCGGTAATATGACTTTGGGAGCAGCATAAAAGAATATCAATAAATACCCGACCATAACGATCGTGCCAGACTGGATCAATCGCATTATGATCTTATCTAACGTCGCGCTTCGGATCGGATCGTACAAACCGTTTATATAAGCAGATAACAACCACAAGGCAGACAACAAGATCAACCACCCGATCTGATCGATAAGGTAGGGGATATTGAAGGTCAAGGTTGTGAAACCCCTGGCGTGAATCCACAAGCCAAATAAAGTTGTGATCAGGATGATGATCAAATCGACGATTAAAAGGATGAATTTCCTATCAGATAATTTTATGGAACGTCTCATAGCATCAATTCCGTGTCTGAGCAGATTTTAGAATAGATAAATACCTCGCAGTCTGCGATCGGCGGTTGAAATTTTCAAGCATGAATTTTCTGCCATTTTTGCCAAATTCGTCTAATAATTCGGTTTGATTTCGAATATCCAGTATTTTTTCTGCCATATCTTTAGGATCATCTGGTTTGCATATTATCCCAGATTTTGCATTTAATACCAACGCCGCCACTTCCGATTCTTCCGGCACACTGGCAAGGATCGGCCTGCCGGCAGACATCAAAGTATAGACTTTGCTGGGGACATTCAATCCTGCTAGATCTGATCTCAAGCTCACCAAAGTCAAATCAGCTGCCGCAAGCATTTCCAGCCATTCTTGTTCTGGCTGGGTCGATAAGAATCGAATATTATCAAGACCCATGTCTTCGGCCTGCTGGATCAGTTCATTCTTTACGCTGCCTTCACCTGCCAAAAGGAATAAGATCTCAGGCGTCTTTTTGAGCAGATCAGCAGCAGCAATAACATTTTCCAGGGCAGCGATATATCCATGATTGCCCGCGAACAACACCACAAAAAAATCCTCCAACATATGAGCAATGGAAAAATCATTGATTTTCGGCAGTGGTTTCACGTTTTCAGTATCAGCCCAATTGGCTATGATCTCAATTTTTCCCGGCTTGACGCCTTTATGCTCCAGATTTGCTCTCATTCCGGGAGAAAGCACAATGATCTTTTTAGCGATTCGGTATTGGATTTTTTCCAAGATCCTCGAAAAAGATATAAGTACCTTGTTGCGAAGTTTATTAACCTGAATAAGGCAGTCCGGCCACACATCCTGAATCCCGACAACCAGCGGCGCCCGATGGAAAACGGATAATAACCAGGCAGAAAATGTCGTAGTTATTGGCGGATTTATGGCCAGGATTACATCTGCCCTGGATATCTTTAAACCAGCAATTACCGACAGAAAGTTATAACTCAAATAGTTCCACGCTCGTGAGAAAGTGCTGCTCTTCTGGGGCAAAAAGAGAGGTGTCCTGAGGATTTTTACACCCATTTCCTCACTCTTGTGGAAGTATCCATCGTATTCTCGATAATCAGGATGGATTGTTGTTCTTCCATAGTGAGGGAGGCTGGCAATCACAGTAACTTCAGACCCGCTTTTCACAAGGTCCTGGGCCAATTGAGTGATCAGGGGAGCCGTACCAGTTTTATCAGGGTGATACCGCATGTGAATGATTAAAATCTTCATCTGTGGTGTTATTGGTCAAGGTGGCGAATAACTACGGCTGGATTACCCGCGGCGATAACGTTGGCGGGAATCTTGCCAGAGACCACACTGCCTGCCCCAATAATACTTCCTGTCCCTATACTGGATCCTTTTAATATTATAGATTGAGTGCCGATAAAAACATCATCACCGATCAATACCGGCCGGCAGTTGATCTTCTTTGGTTCCTGCACCCGTTCCTTTTTATCCAGGGGATGAAAATCAGAGTCAGTAATCAGACAGTTACCGCCAACCAATACCCGATTGCCTATTTCAACTCTCTGGGCTGCAATGATTGACCCTCCTGTGATTCCGACCTCATCTCCAATAGTAATTTCTGCCTCTTCAGATCGGGTTGACAAGAAAACTGGATGGTAAGGAGCAACTGGATTTGAAGACACCCAAGAGCGCAGAATTACCCGATCTCCGATATGAATACTGCTGCCGCCGAATCTCTGAATGAGAGGCGCCCCCAGTATCCGCCACCCTCTGCCCCACTTCACTCCCTTCACAATAAAGAGCAACCAATACAATGGCTGGCAAATCACCCTTCTAACCTCATTCCTTATAGCCCACGGCAGCTTGACTTTATCCTTTATCTTCGAATCCATATAATTCCTTTAATATCCTTTATACCATTGCAGGCAATAGCTATGGAATCATCCTGCTTGCCTATTTTCATAATAAACTAAATGCAAATATTCCTTTTTTTAACCTCCAATGACTAACGGGGCCTTTTCAAACCTGAAAACACTTCCAAATCATCCTTGTCCATGATACGGGAAGCGAGTACTCCAAGAAAAAAGATAATGGCTGTAGCAGCAATCATTAATATTAACAGCAAGTTGGTTTTAGGCATCAAATTCCACATGAAATACATCAATACACCTGTCAATCCACCAATAATAAGTATTTTGAATGTGTTAATTGAAATTGGCTGCATTTTATAAAGATAATAGATTTCTATAGATCCTAACAATCCAGCAACCACCATGGTAGTTCCTGCCGCAATGGCAGCCCCAACTAAACCAAGATCTGGGATTAATATAAGATCCAGCGATAAATTCGTCACTATCAGGCATAAAGAGTTAATAAAAATCAATTTTGTATTCCCAAAAGCTTCTAATGTCATGCTTCCAAGACCAAAGATTGATTTTAAGAATGCTCCCGCAGCTAAAATCATCAGTGCTGTTATAGAAATAGTATAAGCTTCTGTGAACAGGAGTGCAGTTAACTGATCACCAAACAAGATGATCATCAGTAGTGCTAGGGTTGTAGAAAGAAGAATCCACTTTGCGCTTTTCTGGTAAGTAATATTGACTTCATTTATATCGTCTTTGATGATCATTTCAGATATCACCGGCTTATATATCCTGCTCATCGAATCAAGCCCAAGTTTCAGGATAACGATTATCTGAATATAAACTCGAAAAATGCCAATATCTGACGCTGGGTTGTATATTCCTAGTACGATAAAATCAATCTGGCCAACAAGGATCATTAAAACACCTGAAATACTCATGGGCCAAGTATAAGAAAATATTTCAGCCATATTTACTGGAATACTTTGATATTTTTTCAATGGTTGAAATATCTTTACTGCCAAAGCCCATAATCCAACTAAAGCAGTTATTATAACTGCGGCCAGGTAAAACCATGTCCATTGAATAATACTTAAGGTATAAATTATCACTAATAGAGTTATACCTATTCGTAATCCTGGTTCCAAGATATGCCTTAGGTAAACTCTAAACCTGAGATTCTTGTATCCTCCAAATGCAAATATGACTACCATTATCAATGCCAGGAAAGGAATTGTTAAGATAACTATGGGAAGGATATCCACTAAAGTTGCGTTATCGAAAATCAGATTCCCAAATATTGGCGATATGGCATACAAGATAGAACATACAATAATGCTCGAGATGGTTACGAAAATCAGAACATTTTTTAATAGTGACTTGATTTTTCCATATTCCTGGGTAGCGTTGAAAAATGGAATATATCGATCCAGAGAGAGATGGATTCCAAGCAGCACAAACACCAAAGAGATATTGATAATGGATTGAGCTAAAGTAAAACTACCAAAGTCTTCCTGGCTAAAAACACGGATCATTATTGTCAGCCAGACATACCCCAGTATATTCCCTACAATAGTTCCTATAAAATTAAAAGAAGATTCTTTAAGGATCTTTGAGATTGAATTCATAGATTTAACTGAGTTTCTATTCAATAGTCATTGTATGGAAGGCGGTCAATAAAGATATATCCATAACAACTGGCGAAGACTCGACTAATTATACGCCAGATTAGAGTATTTATTTGAATATGCTTATCATTACCTAGATTCTGACTTCAGAGCTATAAATTATCGATCTCTTGTTCCAAAGCGAATAAGAATCCCGACCCCAGATTTCAACGGACACACCTACGGAATGGTCCTATTACACACGGACCTGGTTATAATGTTTGGAAATGGATCGAATCTGGTAACCTGTATCCAGGAATCTATCTCTGCTTTATGACCAGGCAAGAAATAAACTTTCAAGCTCCCTTAGGAGGGTCCAGCTTTATATCATGCAGTTCCTCAAATAGGGCGACTAATTTTTCCATCTTTCCCCCACTTTTTTGTTCCAGCTCATATATTTTCATATCGACCAAGAATCTGTACCAGAAGCCCTGTAATAAATGCCAGATGAAACCTTTTGCGCCATCAAGGAACCCCAGCAAAAAAATGTACCTGTATATGAAATAAACAAAAGCACGGAATCCCAACGGTAACCGATTATAGAATCCCTCTTTAATCAAACGCTTTCGTTTTGCCTGGGGGTCGTCCGCTTGTATTAAAGCAAGGTCTTTTTCAAGCAAAGGATATTTTGTATTTAAGATATCAAGAGCTTCTCGTGAGGCATATCGGTTATGTTTGTCAATCCAAAATGTTAACCCTTTCCCATTATCATCAACCAGGTCATTTTTTGTGATGATTGTTCCAGTGTTATTTGAGAGCACAATATGTTCATCCATCCAGCGATTTTCAATTCGCCCCTCGCCAGAACGCCAAATTCTCAGTAAATAGAGAGGGTAAAAACCCCCATAATGCATCCATTTCCCTAAAAAAAATACTTTCCTCTTGATGTACACACCTTTTATATTATCTGAGAGAGTTTCCAGCAACCCGGGTAATTCTTCCTGCAAAGCTGGTTCAAGGTACTCATCCGCATCGAGGCGCATTGTCCATTTCGTATTGATAGGAAGATTATTTATTGCCCAGTCAAATTGCTTGGCATAATTTATGAATTCATGTTGGACAACATCAGCGCCCAGCGCCGTGGCTTTTTCAACCGTGGTGTCAGCTGAAAAGGAATCTACAATAAATATCTTTTCAGCAACTTGCGCTGCTGATTTGATACACCTTTCTATATGAATTTCTTCATTGTATGTCAATATGATAATACTCAGGTCAGCCATGGATTTGAACCTTGGTTATATTTAATTGGTCTTAAAAACTAATAGGTTTCATAATCTATTATAAATCTGGATTGTCTGTTGTCTTTGCTGAAGCAACCAATCGATAGGCCTGCTCCCATAAGGGACCGTTTGATTGCCAGCTGTATTTACTCTCCAATAAGCTCCTAGAGGCTATCCCTCTTTGAATCCGTTCATCTATGTTCCAACTGGTTGCAATTTCAATAGCTTCACTTAATAGTATTGGATCGGCATCCACCAGAATACCTCCCCCATCCTCCCAATCGGACAATCCTGTGGCATTTGTCGTGATTGTGGGTGTTCGAACTGAGGCAGCTTCCAGGTTAACAAGGCCTACTACCTCTGAAGATGATGGTACTACTACTACCCAGGATCGAGCCATCAATTGATACTTTCCATCACCATATACGGGACCAATAAAATCAACCTGGTCTCCTAAATCCAATAACATAATTTGTCTATTCAATTCGCGCAAATACGCCTGGCTGAAAACCGGACCCGCAATAATAAGCCGCCATCCAGTAATGTTCGCCAGGTGAAATGCTTCAATCAGAGTATGGACTCCTTTTTTGGGATGGATCCTCCCAAAAAACAGGATTGATCTATCTAAAGATTGATGATCCTCAACATCAGGGATTCTTGACAAATTGATTAAATTGGGAATCAAGATCTGTTCGGTTTCCGGAAACTCAGTCCTTAGATTTTTTGCTTCTAAAGATGTAATTGCATGAATATAATCAACTTGTCTCAATCTCGGCCTTAAAACCAGATCCCAGTATAACCGTTTCAAGATTTTATACGTCAGCCCGTGTTGATTCCACGTCCAGGGCTCTAACATACCGTGAGGGCTTAATAGCACTGGAATGTTGAAACTTGCTGCACATCGTTGAGCTGCTTGCTGAATGGGGGTGAACACACCATGAATATGAATCAGATCAGGTTGAAAATTTTCAATTTCATTGTGTATCTCTGATTTCATTCTTGGAGACCAGCGGAACATACGTGAGATCAAATTTTCCATCAGCAAGAAATCCGGAACAGGAATATGTTTTACTTCTTTCCGGAGGCCTTCTGGTAAATCCCCAACCTGTATACAAATAACCCGGAAGTCAATATCTCTTCTCTCACAGAACGCAATTATCTCCAGAAGTACCTGGGCAACCCCAAATCTTTCTATCCCTATGCTTTCACTAATAATTAGAACTTTGAGGTGTTTTTCCATTCATAATCCTGAGTATATCTTGAGAGACTATTTATTGTCTGGTCTGCAATCTTAGAATAATTAGGTAATATATTAATTAAATTAGCAGAATAGAACACATCTCAGTCAGTGTACCCCAGTTCCTTTAAGAAAGGAAAAGATGAGATTTCAGCCATTAACGATCTGTATGTTTCCGGATGCATGTCCTTCCGCCATTGGTTAATTTTACCAACACGAAATGTGACCGTACCCCCAAAAAGGTTTCCTTTCAAATAATCAATATCCTCTGGGGTCCAATCCATGCCTAAATAATTCAGCAGTTCAGAAATAATCCAATCTTGCCTTGCTGAATCTCCACCGCCTTCAGGCCCAATCAAATCTTCGAAACGCACTACCTGGACATCCTCTTGCAGATACCATCCTTCAGCTCTTTGTAATATCTCCCGAATGCCTGGATAATACAGAGAATCATATTTACCACCGGTTATCATAAATTCTAATCTTTGGTCAAAACCCATGGTTAAAAGAGTTTGCCTGGCCTCATTCCAATAATACCCAGGCTCCTCAATATATTTTGACCAGGAATAAATAAAAGCCCCCGGATGCCGAATTACTTGGATAATCTTATATCTTTTCTCCCGCAGGAGGTTAATTAGATGATCAGAATAGGCCGCATGACCAGAGACATATCCAATTTCCTGGGATAGATAGGCTTTCACCCATCTAGGGGATACAACACCCGGGTTATCCAACCCGATCTGAATTGATTGTTCAAACCACAAGGGAGATCTCAATAAACGTTTGATCAATGCATATCGGCCAAGTACAGATGATAATGCCATACTCTTTTTCGAATACGGTATCTGTAACAACGAAAACATCTTCTGAACCAAGTTGGTTCCGGTCTTTGGAATTGAATTTACTAGAATTCTATTTGACATACAATTGCTTATTTTCCACACACGAATAGCTGTTGGCTGCTGAATTAAATTGTTTGTATTTTTCTGCCTTCGGAAGGAACTATTTATTACTCTTCGAAATCAATCAAGCCAAATCATGCTTTCCTGGACCTATTTAGTGACCCGAGTTAATCTGTTATTAAAAGGAAAAATGATCTTTTTGAACTATTGAGGATCAATCCTTCATCCATCGTTTCTTAAAGCTATTTAATTCACTACCCGTGTAAAAGAAACGGGCATAACGTGAGTTGTAAATAAAATCAACGTATTCTTGGGGTAGATTGGCGTCATTTAGGAAATCTTTATATAAATGATTGTATTCCCTGCTCTGACTTTGATTCTTGGTTTTCGTTTTATAGTCTGGATAAGAGACACCAAAGAAATCTTCAAGCGCCATTTGCAAGCATCGGTTGAGATCTTCCAACCGAATAATCAAAAGATTAAGCTCTGGGGTACGGTATATTTGATAACCTTTTTCTGGATGAAACTCTTCTTTGTAGATATCGAATCCAAAATTAGGGGCCAGTTCTTTATCAAACCAATCTAAAATTCTTTGGTGATGGAAAGTTTCAACGAACCTATCGGTTATTTCTTGTGTTTCTTCAGGATGGTTATTCAGATCGCTAAATTTCTCCAGCAGATCTGGACACCAATAACCCCATGCGTAGAAAAAAGCTGACAAATTTCTGGCGATTGGTTCTCTCGTTAAAGTGATTACATCTACACCTTGCGTCGAGAGTGAAGGCAATATAGATTCCTTGACATAGATACTTTCCCAGTAATCTCTTCCTGGGTATGCGCGACCAAGAAACTCACTTTTATCTAAAGTGAATTTCAGCATTTCAGGACTTAACCAATGAAAATGGAAGATTTTGCGCTTCAGCCCCAGGTTAATTAACGTCCGTTCTACTGTTTGGGATCCAACCTTCCCCATCTGAAATAATAAAAGTGGCTTTCCAGTTGTCCTTATTTTCAGATCGTAATAAAGGAAAAGAAGTTTTTGCACTATGCCAAAAACAGGTTTTTCTATTCCCAATGAGGTAAATAAGCGATGGTGTAATTTATTCTTTGTCATTCTATTCTTAGAAGTCGAAATAAAATAATCGGAAATACAGTAATGGTATATCCTTCCCCCGCCCAACACGGCAATTATACACCAAGATCACAACACGAGATAATCCCATTTGAGAGATAGGGAAACGAAGGATCCGGGATAAATAACAATGGGTTTATCCCCAGGTCATAAAAAGGGGTGTATCAATCAGTTCGTTATATCTGAGACATAATCCAATACATATGGGCAATCTTCTTCCAGCGCCTCAGAGACTGTAAGCCAGGAGAGATCCTGGTCCAGATTTGTCACCTCGATGATAGCGTTAGCAAGACAACCTGATCCTCCGTGATAATTGACCAGGGTCATCAGCCAGAGATCCTCATAACTGAGCAATTCACCTGGGATCCGGTCCATTTCGTAGGAAATCATATGCCCTACCTGGGCACAATTTCCCAAAATCGTTTCAGAGAATAGGGAAATACTTGTCCGCGCCTGCTGAGGATCAACCACCTCTCCCCAATCCGGGAGATCAAGCTCCATTTCTGATAACAAAGCACCTTTTAACATAATCTGGTTCCATTCATCCAATTGAACATATCCAGATGAACATACTCGCTCTTCTAAGATAAGAGGACAGAATCTGTCATAAAAATCATGGTTCCACATTAAAACTGTATCAGCACCCAGTTCATTAATATGTCCCAGACCGTATTCGTAATACATCATCTTTCTTGTTTCCGGCCAAAACTGGGA
>Ga0209013_10005049_pt1 | contig 11444 bp, 8 predicted proteins | sample Cruoilmetagenom2_FD_187291 | JGI IMG/M metagenome (GOLD analysis project Ga0209013, IMG submission 187291) | Oil polluted marine microbial communities from Coal Oil Point, Santa Barbara, California, USA - Sample 2 (SPAdes) (version 2) | ecosystem: Environmental > Aquatic > Marine > Oil seeps ...
TGTCATGAGAGAAAGTTTTTTTGTTGTGCAACTCAAAGATAATTTGAGATACTTAAATTCTTTCTCTCTTTTTTAATCGTTTAGGACGCGATTGGTCTTATATATTGATTTTTAGCTCCCCACAACTGTGCGAAGCCATCCCAATATTGGAAAACAGTGTCCCGCATTTGCGTGGAGGCACTTCAATTGTGGAATGGCATTCCCACAACTGTTTGAGCCCAAGTCACGCTTGAAGTGAGGTCCGCAGGATTGCAGGAAGGCAAGTCACAATCCGGATGGACTTGCCACAACTGCGTGAAGCCATCCCAATATTGGGAAACAGTGCCCACATGTGCGTGGAAGCACTTCAATTATGGAATTGCATTCCCACAACTGTTTGAACCCAAGTCATGTTTAAAGTGAGGTCCGCAGGATTGCAGGAAGCCAAGTCAATCATGACTTAGACCTCCGCACAACTGCGCAGCATCAAGAAATATCGGGATGAGCTCCTGCACATGTGTTTGTTATCGCGCCAATGTTGACTTGAGCTCCCACGCTTGCGTGGAGTAGTATCCGGATGTTGGCTTGAGCTTCCGCAAGTGCGATAAGGTCCATTCTATAGGTATTTCGGCCTTCAACCAATTAGTAGGCTCTCTTTCTTTTATTGACTTCTATTGCGGCACTATCGAGAGAAGGTATGGAGATGCTACTATTAACCTGAGTTCGATTTAAAATATGGCTTTTATGATCGGGGAATGATATTGTACCAACAAAAGTTACATCTCCGAGAAGTGAAAACCACTAATTAATCCAAAAAAAACTCCGCACAAAGCAGAGTCTTTCTATCAAATATTATCATTTTTAAAATCCGTAAGCCATTCCGACACCAAAATAATGGTATGCTTCGTTGGTAAGTTCAATTTCAGCCTCCATTATCATCGACCAGCCATTACCCACAGCAACCCTTACACCTATCGGTACCCAAAGAGGAATTGTAGTTTCATCGCCAAAATTAATATCCATATCCAAACCGGTTATCAACTTTGTACCCGATACCAATGGAATGCTTACATTTGCAGTACCATCCAAACCAAAATCATGAAAATGATGAGCACCGGCTGAGAGGGATAAATTTTTACTGATCCCAAATTCAACATCGCCGCCATAATAAGTTTCCTCGCCAAAGGCTCCTATTTTTGCACCTAAATCCAAATTACGTCCAAGTCCAACACCTGCATGAAAGAACATCTGAAAATCGGTATTTCCATCATACACTAAAAGCGATGGTTCGAATCCAATGGCTACATCGCCGCCTTTTAAAATTCCTGAAGTATTAAAAACCTGAGCATTTGCAATGCCTGCTCCACAAATCATTATCAGTACAATTAGTAATCTTTTCATTTTTTAATATTGGTAATCAAATTTATAGTATCAAAAACAAAATATAGAAGTCGTGGAGCTAATATCAGCTCGTTTTACGATTCAATCTTATTAAAAATAAAACTGCAAAAGAAACTATTTTATTGCTATGGGATGAGTATTTGCACAAAAAAATCCCTTTCAAACGAAGAAAGAGACTCTTTGGCAATTAGGTTTTAAAGATATTCCTTATCAACAGCAATAATCCGTATTACTGATTTAGAAATTCCAAACTATTACAGATTTTAAATTAATAAATTGCTTTAGCAATTTGCCGCACACAATCCGAAGCCATGAGCGTATAGAAGTGTAAAGATGGAACGCCCATTTGTATTAATTCTTTCCCCTGCTGAATCCCCCATTCAACTCCAATCTGCTTAACCGCCTCGTTGCTTTTACACTTACGAACTTCGGCAGCCAAAGCCTCTGGAATATTCGTTTTAAATATCTGCGGAAGCACCGTTAACTGGCTTAATGCCGATATGGGTTTGATTCCGGGAACCACAGGAACAGTAATACCTGCAGCGCGTACTTTCTGTACAAAATCAAAGTATTTCTGATTATCGAAAAACATTTGTGTTACGATATAATCTGCCCCGGCATCTACTTTTTGTTTCAGCCAATAAATATCAGAATCCATATTAAGAGCCTCTTCGTGCTTTTCGGGATATCCGGCTGTTCCAAAAGAAAAAGGAGTTACGAAAGGTTCCACATGTGTACCATCCAGAAATTCCCCTTTATTTATTTTGTTGACCTGATGAATCAGATCAATGGCATATTTGTGCTCCTGATCGACAGGAATAAAATCATGATGTGTGGAAGAATCACCACGCAGCAATAGCACATCGTGAATATCCAGAAAATTTAAATCTAATAAGGCATTTTCGGTTTCCTCAGGGGTAAAGCCACTACAAATTACATGAGGAACAACCGTAAGTTTGTATTTATTTTTAATAGCTGCAGCTACGGCAACAGTACCCGGTCGCTTTCGTATTATTTTCTTTTCAAATACTCCATTCTCTGATTCGGTAAGCACCAATTCATCACGATGCGCCGTAATATTGATATATTTCGGATCGAATTCTTTGAGTTTTTCTATGGTATTAAAAACTTTATAGATACTGTTTCCCCGCAAAGGAGGAAGCAATTCAAAAGAGAAATGTGTGGTTTTATTCTCAATTGCCTGATTTAATAGTTCGATTACTTTCATTAATTGGTCGATAGTTAATAGTTGTCGTGAGTTAAAAAAATCCCTCGACTTTGAAAAAAAAGAATCAGCATTTGCTGTTTCCCAATTTAATTTGATGTCTTATTTATCTACAAAATAGAAGTTAATAGTTTCTTTGCCTTCTCTTCTGATATCCCCTTTCGGGATGCATAATCTCTCAGTTGATCTTCCTTTATTTTGTCAATAGAAAAATACAAGGCATCGGGATGGGCAAAAATCAAACCACTCACCGAAGCTGCAGGATACATTGCAAAACTTTCGGTTAAAGTAGCTCCTATATTTTCCTCCACTCTCAGAAAATCCCAAAGCACTTGTTTTTCGGAATGTTCGGGTAAGGATGGATAACCAAATGCAGGACGAATTCCCTGATATTTTTCGCGAAGCATCTCTTCCACACTCCAATCTTCCCCATTCGCATATCCCCAATCGACTTTACGGATTTGCTCGTGCAACAATTCAGTATAAGCTTCAGCCAGTCGATCTGCCAATATCTTTATCATGATACTATTATAATCGTCGTGCTGTTCTGCGAAATGCTTTAAACTCTCCTCAATTCCCAATCCGGCAGTCACCACAAAAGCACCAACATAGTCTATTCTATTCGATTCCAGCGGAGCCACAAAATCGCCCAAGCACAAACTACTCAATCCTTTTGCAAATTTCTCCTGCTGACGAATGCAGCGAAAACGAGTCAATTCTTCACTTCTATCCTCATCCTTATAAATGACAATATCATCACCAATACTATTCGCTGGAAACAAACCGTACACGGCACTTGCCTCCAACAACTTTTCTTTCTCAATTTTGTCGAGCATGCGATTGGCATCGTCAAAAAGTTTTTTAGCCTCTTCCTTTAGATCAGGATCTTCCATAATTTCTGGATACATGCACTTCAGTTCCCATGCCACAAAGAAGAAAGTCCAGTCGATATATTTACGAATCTCGCCAATAGCATAATTCTGTATTACCTGTAATCCTGTTCGCTTCGGCTTATAAATAGGAGCTGATTTCCAATCAATCCTTTCCTTATTTGCTCTTGCCTCATCAAGACTATAATATTTCATCGATTTTTTACGACTGTGAGCTTCTCTTACTTGCTGATATTGCTTTCGTACTTCGTTCAGGTAATCTCCTCTTTTATCTTTATTGCACAGCTTTTTAAAAATCCCCACCGATTGTGAGGCATCTATAACATGAACTACTCCATGATCGTAATTTGGTTCAATTTTCACAGCAGTATGTAATTCCGAAGTGGTTGCACCACCAACTACCAAAGGAATATCGAATCCCAATCGTTTCATTTCTTCAGCAACAAAACACATCTCTTCCAAAGAAGGAGTGATCAATCCACTTAAACCGATGGCATCTGCTTTCTCGCGTTTTGCAACTTCCAGTATTTGAGAGCTGGACACCATCACACCCAGATCAATTACCTCGAAATTATTACAAGCCAAAACCACACCCACAATATTTTTCCCTATATCGTGAACATCACCTTTAACGGTAGCCATCACTATTTTTCCAGAATTTGAAACATCCAAAAGACTATTTTTTTCTGCTGCTATGAATGGCTGCAAATAAGCAACTGCCTTTTTCATCACTCGGGCAGATTTCACTACCTGAGGCAAAAACATTTTTCCATCACCAAATAACTGACCAACGATATTCATGCCATCCATCAAAGGTTGCTCGATTACATCCAAAGCACGCGGATAATTCTTTCTTGCTTCTTCGGAATCGGCTTCAATAAATTCAGTAACACCCTTTACCAAAGCATAGGATAAACGTTCACCACAAGGTTTTTCTCTCCAGGCATTTATTTTCACCTGCGTTTTCCCTTTCAATTTCAATCCTTCCGCAAAGTCGATTAGTATTTCGGTAGCTTCTGGCCTGCGATTTAAAATCACATCTTCCACCTTTTCCAAAAGTCCAGGTTCAATTTCATCGTAAATCTGCAACATGCCCGGATTCACAATTCCCATATCCAAGCCAGCTTTAATGGCATGATATAAAAACACCGAATGCATTGCTTCCCGAACTACCTTATTACCTCGAAACGAAAAGGATAAATTGCTAATTCCTCCACTTATTTTCGCATAAGGCAAATTAGCCTTAATCCATTTTACTGTTTTGATATAATCTACCGCATAATTGTTGTGCTCCTTAATTCCGGTAGCAATAGCCAAAACATTTGGATCAAAGATGATATCTTCAGCAGGAAAGCCTACTTCTTCGGTTAATATTTGATAAGCTCTACTGCAAATGGCAATTCTCCGTTCATAAGTGGCAGCCTGACCATTTTCATCAAAAGCCATTACCACTGCAGCAGCTCCATATCGCTTAATCTGCTTTGCATGATATATAAATTCTGCTTCCCCCTCCTTCAGCGAGATAGAATTTACCACACATTTTCCCTGCACGCATTTCAATCCTGTTTCCAACACCGACCATTTCGAAGAATCAACCATGACGGGAACTCTTGAAATTTCAGGCTCAGATACCAATAATTTCAAAAATATATCCATTTCTTTTTCGGCATCCAACATGGCATCATCCATATTCACATCGATGATCTGTGCACCATTTTCAACCTGAGATCTGGCAATAGAAAGTGCCTCTTCATATTTTTCTTCCCGAATTAAACGCGCAAACTTCCTCGATCCGGCAACGTTAGTGCGTTCCCCAACATTCACAAAATTACTAAGTGAATTAATACGTAATAATTCCAGACCGCTCAATCGGGTTTCCTTTTCAATTTCAGGAATTACCCTTGGTGCAGCTCCTTTCACAGCCTCCGCCAATGCTTTTATATGCTCAGGGCGCGTACCACAACAACCACCTACGATATTAATTTTCCGACCTTGCAATAATTCCTGCAAATCGCTTCGCATGGTTTCCGGTGTTTCATCATATTCTCCCAATTCATTTGGTAAGCCTGCATTGGGATATACACTCACATAAACAGGAAGAAGTGTATCCAATTGCTGAATAAACGGCACTAAATCTTTCGCACCAAAAGCACAATTCAGTCCAATACTCAACAATCGGTCATTCTTCATTGAAGTAACAAATGCCTCGAGTGTTTGTCCGGATAAAGTACGCCCACTTCTATCGGTAATCGTCCCCGAAATCATGATGGGAACATCAATCCCACGTTCTTCCAACAACTGGTCAGCAGCAAAAACAGCAGCTTTAGCATTTAAAGTATCAAAAATAGTTTCAATCAGTAATGCATCCACTCCACCATCCAATAGCCCTTTAATTTGTTCGGTATAAACAACTACCAAATCATCAAAACTCACATCACGATACCCGGGATCTTCCACCTTAGGCGACATAGACGTCGTTTTATTTGTAGGACCAATAGCTCCGGCAACCCAATGCGGTGTTTTCGGATCAATAGCATTCATTTCCTCCACCACTTCTCGAGCATTTCTAGCTGCTACCAAATTCAGTTCATATGCCAATTCTGATAATTGATAATCAGCAAGTGAAATAGCATTAGAATTAAAGGTATTGGTTTCGATGATATTTGCTCCTGCCACCAAAAATGCCCTGTGAATATCCTTGATGATTTCCGGTTTGGTAAGACTCAACAAATCGTTATGTCCTTTCTGATCACATGGAAAATCTGCAAATCTCTCCCCTCTAAAATCAGTCTCTCCCAATTGGTAAGATTGAATCATCGTTCCCATGGCACCATCCAATACCAGTATTTGTTTCTGTAATGCTTCTTTAATCGATGTCAATTTAAATGCTCCTTTCTATATTATATTCTACTTTACTTCTGCTCTATATCTCTAAAGCATATTTGCTAAAGCAAAATCATTTATCAATTTCATACCACGTCCATCTGATTCTATTAAATAAACCGCAGTATTCTTATTCTTTCGTTCCACAACCACCTGATATTTTTGTTGAATCTCTTCGATGGTAGTAAAATTATAATGTCGTACGGTGATTAATTCCATATTTTCTAAGAATTCTATCTCATAACTTTCCTTTAATTCTACAACTAATTCATTTAAGTTCCTTGCCATACTATTTACACAAAAAGCAAAACTAACGGCGATGTTTTGAGTAAAATTAAGCTTTATTCTAAATTTTGTCACGAGCAAAAAGATAAAAACCATGTCTTTCTCACTTCTTCTGTATAAATTAAAAATATACTCCAGAGAGTTTTACCTTAAATACTGGAAACATAAATAGGTGAGAATTTTTAATCTCCAAATATGAAAAGTCAATTGTCTTTATTTTTTCTGTGAGTTATCTGCAAGTTATACCTTGCATAAGCAAAGTTTATTTTTTAAATGAAAAAAAATTATACCGGCTCTATAAATCAAAAAAACCTGGGTTTTAACCCAGGTTAATTGATAATATTATTTGACATACCGTACTTTTGATCTTTATACTTTTAAGCCAGAACAAATTGTGCTGTATCTCTACTTCGTTGCTCTAACAGAATCTTTCGGTTTTTAGTCATGCGCTCCACTGATACATCATCGTGATGACGAATGGTTATCAATTCCAGATTCTCATTGTATTTCACTTCAAAATCTTTTGAAATCTCATCCAGCAAATGCTTTAATCTGTTTCCGGAATTGTCTACACAAACCGAAAAGCTGATTGCCGAATTTTGTATTAGATTTACTTTTACCCGATACTTTGCGAGTTGCGAAAATAGCATACTTAGATTCTCTTCCAGAATAAAAGAAAAATCTTTGGGCCGAATAGAAATCAACACCTGATTTTGCTTCTGAATATAAACCGGATTCTGATTCTCTATCTTTTGTGAGACAGTGCTAATCATGGTTCCTGTATCGCTATAATCGAGAAACGAACGCACCTGAAGAGGAATTTTCTTTTTCTGTATCGGTTGAATCGTCTTGGGATGGATCACCTTCGCACCATAAAATGCCAATTCGATAGCTTCCTGATACGAGATACGATCCAATTTTTTAGCATCGGGTAACCATTTCGGATCGGCATTCATGATTCCCGGCACATCTTTCCATATAGCTAATTGTTCCACTTCCAAAATAAAAGAAAGAATAGCAGCAGAATAATCCGAACCTTCGCGCCCTAAAGTAGTCGTTAAGTTAGTAGTTGTACCTCCCAAAAAACCTTGTGTGATATACACAAAAGTATTGTTGAAACTAAATACCTGTTCTACCAGTTTTTGAGAGAGCTCCCAGTCTACCTTTCCTTCCCCATAAGTATCATCGGTTTTTAAACAAGTACGAATATCCACCCATTTATTTGGTTTTCCACTTAAACGCAAATACTCCGACACAATGCTTGTAGAAAGTAATTCGCCAAAGCATACAATCTGATCATAGTCAAAATCAAAATTCATGGAAGGAGTTCTTTGCAGATAATCATGTAACTGATTAAAAAGCTTTTCTACTTTTTCAAACACCACATCGTCCTTCTTTTGAAACAATTCGTTTACAATATCTAAATGATAGGTTTTTAAAGCATCGAACTTCAATTCCACCAATTCGCTTCTGCTAAAAAAAGCCTCTGCTATTTCTTCCAGTGCATTGGTGGTTTTGCCCATTGCTGAAAGAACAATGATGGTTTCTTCCTTATATGTTTGAACAATTTTTACGAAATTCCGGACTCCTTCAGCACTATTGACCGAAGCCCCACCAAATTTAAAAATATTCATTACAGTTGTTTTTTTGATTTGGAAGCTTTTCCTTATTCTAAATAAAAAATGAAGTTAATAAATAAAATAAAGCTTCTCCAAAATTGAATCAAAGAAGTATTCTAATTTTACGTTTTTTTAAGAATTAAGCACAAGAGAAAACATACGAACAGTCCATCTCTTTACTCCATTAATATTTATCCTAAAGCATTAAATAAAGCGTATCGGAATATTTTATCGTTAACGTTTGAAATAAGTGTTTCAGCGTTTCATAAAAAAGCATAACTTTATGCCACCAAATGAATGTAAACCAAAAAGCCTTTTAAAATGACTGAACAAAGTAATGTTCAAACCCTCAATCAATTTATCATCCAAAGACAATCCGAATACCCTGGCGCAAAAGGGGAACTTTCCCGCCTATTGCACCATATTGGTATTGCCGCCAAAATTGTAAACCGGGCTGTGAATAAAGCCGGCTTGGTTGATATTTTAGGAGAACAGGGTGATCAGAATGTGCAGGGCGAAGATCAGCAAAAGCTAGATGTTTTTGCAGACTCCCACTTTATTGATGCACTGAAAGCCAGCGGAGAATGTTGCGCTGTGGCCTCAGAAGAAAATGAAAACATCATCCTTTTCGAGGATGAGATGGGTAGAAATGGAAAATACGTTTTCTGTATGGATCCGCTTGACGGATCGTCCAACATCGATGTGAATGTATCAATTGGTTCTATTTTTTCGATTTACGAGCGTATTTCTCCCCGTGGCGAAGTAGCTAAAATCGAAGACTTCTTGCAGGAAGGTACCAAACAAGTTGCTGCCGGATATGTAATTTACGGATCGTCTACCATGTTGGTATATACCACCGGAAACGGAGTAAATGGCTTTACGCTGGATCCATCGATTGGGGAATTCTGCTTATCGCATCCCAACATCAAAACTCCTAAGAGCGGTACTATTTATTCCATCAACGAAGGAAATTACATCAATTTCCATTCAGGAGTAAAAAAATACATCAAGTTTTGCCAGGAAAAAGATGTGAAAAGCAAACGTCCCTACACTTCGCGCTACATAGGATCATTGGTAGCAGATTTTCATCGAAATTTATTGAAAGGCGGCATTTTCATCTATCCGCAAACCAATAAAAATTCCAACGGCAAGCTCCGATTACTTTACGAATGCAATCCGATTGCTTTTATCGCAGAACAAGCCGGAGGAAAAGCTACAGATGGTAAGAATCGCATTCTAAAAATTGTTCCTGAAGCCATACATCAGCGTGTTCCTTTCTATACCGGATCGACCAACATGATGAAAAAAGCAGAAGAATTTCTGGACTTTTTTGACAACATCTGAAACCGGATATTCAGAAGAAAATTATAATACACTACTAAAACTAAAGCCATTCTCTACTTGGGAATGGCTTTGGTTTTCTACCGCAAGGCTAAGACTTCTGGTAATTTCCAGTGCTTAAGTATTAGAGCTACAAATCATGACTTGCTGCAGATGGGAGGGTAAACTATCAATTAATATGTCTTTATATTCGCTTCTGGTAAATACATCCATTTAACAACTGCAAAACTTACAAAATAGACTCCTTCTGGATTACGAAACTTATAATTACGGCTCATATTATCGGAATATTTTCTTTACTACCAGCAAGTCTGCAAATATTTACTATTTGAAATAATTTGCTACTTAACTTACCACACGAAGGGATTCGTGCGGTCAATGTCATTAAGTTAAGATCATGTCACAGCGTATCACGTTGATTTTTAGGAACCTTTGGTTTCACTCTGTTTCTGTATTTATCATGATGCCTTTGAAAGCTGCGATTAGGTCTTATCGGAATCAAATGACTTCGAAAAATATCTTTCAATTCTGAAAGGACTACTTCAATATCTTTATTCGAAAGTAACAACTCTACAATACGATCTTTAAGAAATCCATAAGATAAATTGTTGTTTACTTTATATTTATACAGAGTAGTCTGATTTTCTTGCAATTCTTCATTCAATTCTGTCACCATAAGCGTTTGGATATTTGAAATGAATAAAGCCGCATAGAAATCCTGTTGGATACATTGAGCGGAATAACCGGAAAAGAGTTCCACTCTTATCTTATTTTTTAATTCATCATAGTAGTTTTCTACACCCCAGCGTTTAAAATACAAATTTTTAAAGATTCCTGTAGGATAAGTTTTACTGCACAATAAAGTAGTCATTAATAGTTCTATTGTACCATCAGGAAGCTCAACCCTAATCAATCTAACTTTTATGGAATCATTTTTTGAATAGCTCTTATTCTTTAGACATACATTCTTGCCTGGTTTCATGTCAATTACCTTTGAATATTTACCACTTTCAAAGAAATTTTTTGTTGCGTGGCTAAAGCTAATTTTTACTCGAATCAAACAATTTATCTCTAATTGTAAATGCTCATAAATCAAATCAAAAGAAGGATAACCACGGTCATAAATTACCAGGTCTTTATTTCGAGTATGCGTTAAATGCTCTATTGCCAATGATTTTTCACCTATTGCCAAAGGTGCTATTTTGCCATCAATCACATAATTATTTAACACATCATAAAGTACAGACATACGAGCTTGAACAACACTTGTTTTTGTTTGATTTTTAGTAGCTCCGTATATTGATCTTAGCTCTTTAGTATCGAGTAATGCGATTCTTAAGCCATCAACAGCTAATAATCGAAAGCCTTTCCAAAGTTTTACAGATTCATCGTTATCCGTGTAAAATTCAGCTGTTAAAACTTGCGAAAGTCCTTTAAAAACAAGGGGGTTAATTTTCTTTCGACATTGGACAAATGCACTTTTCGAAAATGATTTGATTTTTATATTCTTAACGAAATTGAAAATCTCTAAGGCAAGGCTTTTTCGTAAAAAATTCATCATAAAAAGTAATGTGATTGAGAATGTTAAGACTCTATCTCTGGTAAAATCTTTATCATTCATTCGAAATTCTAATTTTAATTGTTCTGAAAACAAATATTCCCGAATTTTTTCTACGATAAATTTAGCTGTTTCTTTTCATCATAATAACTCTCTGAATACTATGTAAATATAGCAAAAAAATAGCGTAAATCCTTACTGCTTGTGCTGTTTCTCGAAGTATTGTACTCTTAACTTAATGACATTGTTCGTGCGGCAGCGGG
>Ga0209013_10005050_pt1 | contig 11444 bp, 7 predicted proteins | sample Cruoilmetagenom2_FD_187291 | JGI IMG/M metagenome (GOLD analysis project Ga0209013, IMG submission 187291) | Oil polluted marine microbial communities from Coal Oil Point, Santa Barbara, California, USA - Sample 2 (SPAdes) (version 2) | ecosystem: Environmental > Aquatic > Marine > Oil seeps ...
AATGAAGTTATCAAATTCGTTGAATTTAAGGGGCCTGTTATCTATGGCTGCCGGTAACCGGAATCCGTATTCCACCAGGTTTTTCTTCCTGGAGTAATCTCCACCATGCATGGCATGGATCTGTGGAATGGTAACGTGACTTTCATCAATAACCGTAATATAGTCTTCCGGAAAGTAATCCAGCAGGCAAAAGGGCCTGGTGCCCGGGGGTCTGCCATCAAAATACCTGGAGTAGTTTTCAATTCCCGGACAGTATCCAAGTTCACGGATCATCTCCAGATCATAGGTCACCCGCTCTTCGATCCGTTGGGCTTCAATAAGTTTTTGTTCCCCTTTAAAGAAATCTATCTGTTTGACAAGGTCATCCTGGATCTCCTCAATGGCTGATTTGACCCGTGCCTTGGAAGTGATAAATATATTGGCAGGGAAGATGACCACTTCATCGTGCTCTTCAATGGTATGACCGGCAATGGGATGAATTGTTTTGAGGGACTCAATATCATCACCCCAGAATTCAACCCTGTATGCCTGGTCTGCGTATGCCAGGTGTATGTCCACCGTATCACCCCTGACCCTGAAAGTGCCCGGTTTGAAATCAACCTCATTTCTTGAATAAAGACCATCCACCAGTTTCCTCAGAAACACGTTCCTGGTGATGGTGTCATTTTTCTGTATCCTGATGGTGGAGCTGTGAAAATCATCTGGATTGCCGATGCCGTACAAGCAGGAAACCGAAGAAACCACAATCACATCCCTTCGACCGGATAGTAAAGATGAGGTGGTACTTAACCTCAGTTTCTCAATTTCATCATTGATGGACAGATCCTTTTCAATATAAGTATCGGTGACAGGCAGATAGGCTTCAGGTTGGTAGTAATCGTAATAACTCACAAAATACTCCACCGCATTCCGGGGAAAAAACTGTTTGAATTCGCTGTACAGTTGAGCTGCCAGGGTTTTGTTATGGCTGAGTACCAGAATGGGCCTTTTCAGCTCCTGGATCACATTTGCCACTGTAAAAGTCTTCCCGGATCCGGTAACTCCCAAAAGTGTCTGGTACTGGTCCCCCGCCGTGAGTCCCTCTATCAGTTGTCGTATGGCTTCAGGCTGATCGCCTGTGGGCTTATAGTCCGAAGTCAGTTTAAAATCCATCTTACCACGTAAATATTACATAGAGAGGCAGGTGATCGCTTGGCCCACCATAGTATTCTGGCCCACCATAGGTTGCGGAAGGCAATTTTGTTCCATACTTTTCGCTGTCATACATCATCCACTCCTCTTTCAGAACATGTCCGCCTTCATACCCTGTGGTCAGGCCACGCTCCTGGTTCAACAGGTTGTAGGAGACCAGAACCTGGTCGAGCATGTTCCAGACACCCTTGTAATTATAGCTCCCTTCACCCTGGAGGTTGTGAAGATCGTAAAACAGATTATAATGCTCTCCAAATTGAATATTCCGGCGTTTGTTGGAGGCTGACAAACCATTGGTAAGGCTCCTGTTGGTGGGTTCATCATTGAAATCTCCCATAATGATCACTTTGATATTGGATTCTCTGGCAAGCAACATATCCAGGTGCTTTCTGAGAGTAATGGCCGAAAACATCCGTTGCCGTTCGGTCTCCTGTTGTCCCCCGCTTCTTGACTTCCAGTGGTTCATGTAAATGTGCAGGTTGGATCCATCCGGCGCCGTACCTTTCACATGAAGGATCCCCCTGTAGAGATAATCAGGATCCACAGGGTCCTCAATGGGGATATAGTCATGTGATTTATACTTAAACAGCTCCGGCCTGTAAAGCAGTGCACACTCAATTCCCCTTGGGTCTAAACCCTCTTCATGCACAATTTCATATTCACCCCTTCGCAGCCCCCTGTTGTCCACCAGGTCCTCCAGGACTTTCCTGTTCTCCACTTCGGCCAGTCCGATGATGGCCGGAAGTTCCTTCTCAGGAATGGTCAGGATCACCCTGGCCAGGTCATTCAGTTTCTTCTCATAGCGGTCATAGGTCCAATTCTTATCTCCTGAAGGTGTAAATGCATCGTCGTCAAACTGGGGTGAATTTAATGTGTCAAACAGGTTTTCAACATTATATGTAACCACAACAAAGGATTTTACGTTCTTCTGAGAAAACACTGTTGATGAGGCTATGACTATGCAAAGAGTGCTAATGATTATGCTTTTCATGGATACTGATTGTAGATTGGACAAAGATATCAAAACAAAAAAAATTGAAATACTCCCCAAAAGGATATATTTTTAATTTATATGGGACATAAACAGGATGAACTGCTGAAAAGAATCCAGAAACTGGTGAAGCAGAACCAGGATCTGTTCGATAAGAATGAAAAACTTCAGAAGGCAGTTATTGAAATGTCGGAGCAGAACGAGCTGATGAAGCTGCGCCTGAAGGAGTCGAAGATTGCCATAAAAGAGGGTGTTCAGCCATTGGCTGAAGAGCGGGTGCAAAAATACAAAATGGCCACCGTGCTGTTTGCTTACATCAGTGGATTCAAACACCTGACCGATGCCGTTGATTCAGAAGTTATTATGGATCAATTAGATGAAGTACTTATGGAATTTGACAGGATTCTTAAGAAATACCATATCCATAAGATCAAGACCATCGGAGATACTTATATGGCTGCCGGTGGAATCCCTGTCAAGAACATAACCAACCCCATTGATGTGGTCATGGCCGCACTCGAAATGAATCTTTTCCTGAATCAGTTGAGACGCATTGATGGCAAGCGCTACTGGAACCTGAGTCTGGGAATCCACACAGGTCCGGTAACAGCCAATGTATCCGGCAAAAAGAAAATCTCATATGACATTAAAGGTGATACGGTAAATATTGCACACCGGATGCAGGGTATTGGTGATAGTGGGAAAATCCTCATTTCGGTGATGACCTATGAATTGATCAAAGAGTTCTTCATTTGCGAATATTACGGGAAGATGCCCGTAAAGTACAAAGGGGACCTGGAAATGTTTATGGTGAACGGCATCCGGCCTGAGTTTTCAGTGAAAGGCAAAGGTCTTCTCCCCAATGATCTTTTTGATACGAAATTTAAGCTGATCCAATTTACAGATATTCAGGAGGTAGTTCTTGATAAATTGGAAAGCGAACTGCCAGCTTACCTCTACTATCACAATGTGAAGCATACAGTAGATGTTGTAACGGAAGTTGAATTGATCGGTTGGGCTGAAGGATTGGATGACGATGGGATACTTTTGTTAAAGACAGCGGCACTATTCCATGATGCCGGGCATACCATTGCCTATGACGAACATGAATACCTCGGAACCCAATTGGTAAAAGAACAACTTCCAAAATACGGCTATACAGCAGAACAAATCGAAAAGATCTGCAACATCATTATGGCCACCAAACTTCCTCCAAAGCCCGAGGATATATACCAGGAGATCATTTGTGATGCAGATCTGGATTACCTGGGCAGAAGCGATATGATCCCCGTTTCCAATACACTCTACAAGGAGCTGAAGGAACAGGACAAGATAGGTACACTCAACGATTGGAACAAACTTCAGATATTGTTCATCTCAGGGCATTCTTACTTTACTAAAACAGCCCGCAGCCTTAGAGAGGTGAACAAGCAGAAGCAGATTGAACGCATTAAGAAACTGATTACCGACGATTAGTAATGTGTTCCGGTATCTCTGTGAATTACGCTCGCACATTGACTGCGTCGAGCTCGTGCATACTCGGTTCCCCGAATTCTAAATATCAGAGTAATCCGTTGGATACATGAGATATTTGGTAATGCTGGATACAGTGTTCTTATACCGCTCAATCTCTTTAATTACCAACCAGTCAGGATGAGCCCTGAATGCATTCCAATGTTCTTGCTGAGAAAGTGTGTCAGAAAAAGTAGTCATATACATCAGGTGTGGCATATGAGCACTTGAAATGACCTCTCCAAAGAAGACCGGATTGAACTCCAACTCTTTAAAGATGTTTACCTCTCCGGCATCATTGAACATTTCGACTTTACGTTCATACAATTGCTCTGTGGCACCTTCATAGCTCCTCAGTTCGTAAACTCTCTGAGATGGTTGTGAACTCAGTTCAGGAACGGCGTATTGAGGCATTTCACTAAAACTCTTCAACAGGATGCTTTCCATTCTTGCATAAGGCGGATCATCGTGAGATGCCTGAATATAATCTTCACCATCGGTTAGATAAGTTTCATCTTTGGAGAGGGTCTCATTCAGTTTCTCTATATCCTGGAAAGATTGAAAAGGAATGAATACCATAATGAACTTTTTATGGTCATTTTTTCCTTCGATGGGTTTAAATACCCCCACATTTTCGATTCCGGCCCTGTGCAGACCAGGTATGAAGGCAGTTTTAAGGTATATGTCCATCGTGGCTTCTTGTTGATCAGAATCCAGATTAAAAATCTTAATCTGATAATAGTCACGCACTTCAGCAGTGTCGCAAGCGGGTAAGACAAGGATTATAGTGGTAATTATAAATGCAAATACTCTTTTCATGATATGAAGATTTAGTTTTTGTAAAGGTAGTATAAGATAATTGTATTGTCAGGTGTTACATATTGTAGTAATTTGACTAATATTGCACGATTTTTGAGTGCAATTATGAAAACAACCATTGTTATATTATCATTATTATTTTCTCTGGGGATGATTCCGGTTCATGCCCAGCGTATTGACCCGGGTGAGGAGAAGGGTGACAATTGGGATCGTACCAGGGAGATCCTGGAGTGCGCGCCCAGGCTGGTGGACCGAAGGGACCTGGTGGAGGATAATTTTGAGCATCGTTACGTAACCAATAACCCAAGGGATATTGAAGTGGGCTATTTTTCAGTAGAACCCATCACCTATTTTGATGAAGGCAGGCGATTTTGTGAGGCTTCCCTTCCGGCAACAGGCGTTAGTGACTCCTACTTCAGAGGTACTTATGAAACCATGTATACTTTACCGGGAGATGGTGTCTATCGCATCATTATCGAATCGAATGCCCTCATATTTAACAATGGAGTCAGAATTATTAATGCCCAGAACACAGTAGCTACCATTGAAGCTTCCCACAGGCTACAGATCATCTCAGATACCTCCCTGAATCCGGAGGTTGTGTCTGAACCGAATTCAATCACAAGCAAAGTTTATACCTGGGAAGTGGAAGTTGAAGAAACGGGTTCTTGGCAGGGAAGTGCCTGCAAAGGTGATTGCGATGATTTGCATGGTGAAGAGATTCCCGTTGGAACATCCAGTATGCTACTATCACGAAAACTAAAAGGTCCCGGGGTGGTTACCATACGAGAATCTGTTATTTTCGAGGTGGAAGCACTATCATCTTATAAATACGAACCCATTTTCCAGGCAGCAAGCCTCTTCAGCCTGGAACCCCTGAGTATTTCGGCGAAGTTGTTGCCGTGTGAGGAGTAGAACGGCGGAGGAGGAGGCTAAAAAGTATATGAATAATTGAAGCTGATCCCTCCCGGATTGTAACCAAGCTTAAAATCTGAGCCGTTGTTGGAAGCTTTTAAAAATTTGATGTTGTTGTTCCCTTTGGCAAGTACCCATAGAATATCTGCAAACCAGATGGCTGCACCCAGTGAAATAAACACCTCCTTGTCTCCTTTAAACAGCCAGTACTGAAGATCTCCTTCTATATATACTTCCTTATACTTATCAGCAGGAAACTGTTGGTTGTAAGAGCCAACTACCGTTTCTACCGTCATGTAATAACCTTCTGCAAAGTATCGCTGGTTACCTGCATAAATGCCAAGCCCGATTAATCCCAGTGAAGATAATGTTCTCATGTAGGGTTTAAAGGTCATCAAACTGTGATCGGCTACGAAATAATCTCCCAGACCGGGCATGAGAATTGAGAGCAGGGCATTGCGGGGTCCACCTGTATTACTGAATTGTTTACTCACACCATCAATGAAGATTACCGGCGTGATTTTTGATCCCAACTGTTGAATATCTTTGGTGATATCCCATTCAATGGAATTTCTCATCCCACTTGAAATCCCTGGTCCCACATTTCCAGAGAGCGTAGTCGGTGCAACCAGGTGGTACTCCTCATCAATGAAATTCAGAAAGACCAGGTGCGTTGAACCTTCTACCCGTGATTTTATTTCGTATTGGACGATCGCCCTGTTCTGCTGAATTTCAATGGACACATTATTGGCAACCGGTTTTCTCTGTGCAATCATTGGGGCGGAAAAGACCAGGCCCAATCCCAATACCACGAATATTTTGTGATAATCTTGCATGATATTCCTACGAGTCCAGTGAGTTATAAAAGTTAAAAAGTTTGACCAATTCATGATCGTCCTTCAAATTGAGCTTCTCATTTCTGATATAGCGCTCCATCACATCATATCTGTCAGTAAATAATTTTCGAATATCTTTTTTTCTTCTCTTCAGAGGTATCACTTCAGATCCATCCCCTTGCTGATAGTAGAGTTTTTTGTATTTCACAAAGGCATCTGCATCGCTTCCTGCCCAATTGTAAGTAACCGGTCCGCCACCACTTTTTATTTTTACATCGTGACGCAGCAGTAATTTGCAATTTCCTTCATTGAGCACTTCAAAATAAGCTGAGCCCAACTGTTCATGATTGATTCTCCGATTGACATAGAATCCATGCATAAACTTCATGTTGCTGATGGAGATGCTTTGCACATTGAATGGGGCGACAATGGAAAAAGTATCTTTGTCATAAATCATCTCAAATTCCTGTGCATAAAGATTGTACCTGAACAATCCTTTAATCTCATGTATTGCAGTTATCTCGGCTTCATATTCTGCGCGCAACCTGGAAAGAAACAGAATTAAATTCTCCTCCACCTCTCTGGTAAATTCTGTTAACTCAGCAAATTCTTTGTGGGAAATTTTTACATCCAAAATCTGATCATCGGTAAGCTGATCAATTTCGTCCCGGGTGAACGACAGTCCGGTGGTCTGGTAGCCCGAATCAGAGATCTGTGCAATCAGTTCATTGCAACTGTTGATCTTGGCGGTATACTGCTCAATTCTGGCCTTCTCCTTATGCATATTACTCATTTGTCTGGCAATCTCGCTTTTCATCTCTATGGTCCCGTACATCCAGTCCTCAGACAGGTAGGGTGACCCGATAATCTTATAGTCAGATGTTGTGCCGCTAAGCATGAAAACACCACTGTAAGAACCTGATATATTCACATTCTGAATCTGAGCAGTACTACTTGCGGAGAGCAAGGTGCATATGATCAATATCAAGCCGGTCGTTTTCATATATTCAATGGAAAATCAGGACAAAGTTAAATTTTATCAATTATGTTTCCAAGCTGACAGTAAAGTCGACACTATAATGAAGGTTAAGTATAGCAGGTAAATATTAAATTTATATTTTCATTTATAATACCCTGAGTTGAGAAGATTCCGAAAAATTATAAAAATTGTACTGATTTTCCTGATCTCAGTTATTGGATTTGTAATCCTGTTATTCTTTTTCATTAACCTTCCTTTTTCACATAGATTCGTTACCAAACAAACCAACCAGGTTCTAAGTAAATTAGAAATTCCGATACATATCCAATCCATCAGGACACTGTTGCCCACAAAGATTCATATTCAGGGAGTTAGGATAATCAACGACCCTGGTGATACACTCATTTATGTGGGGGAGCTACAAGCAGATTATTCCCTGCCAGCATTGCTAAAGCAAAAAGTAAAGCTAGGTGAGATAAATCTGAGCAGCCCCAGGGTAACCTTATCCAGGAATCGCACTACTTCCAAATATGATATAGCAGAAACCTTTTCCTCCGGGTCAGGACCGAAAGAGGCAAAATCTGAGAATGAAAAGAGGCCATGGGAAATCTCTTTCAGGAGGGGAGTGTTGTCAAACATCAGTTTTCAGATGGCCGACACACTGATAGGCATCAATATTGTTCAGGAAATTTCAGTGTTAAAAATAAGGAAATTCAATCTTTCACTTCTTAACAAAGCATTACTTCTCAATTCAGTTGAAATGAACGGAGCTGAGGGAGTGGTGAAAATTGGCCCACGCCTGTTGGATCAAAAAAGCGAAAAAGGGTCTCCCTGGAACTTTGACTTGCAAAAAATATTCTTAAATGATCTCAACTTTACCTATGATCACTGCAGCGATAGTCTAATACTGAATCTGATCCTCGAAGAAGGGTTGATCAGGGCCAATCAAATGGACCTCAATAAAAAAGAGATTGACATTGATAAAATTTCGTTTAAACAGGCAAAAGCAACTATACTTACCGGCAATGCTTCCCCTGACCCCAATGTATCCCAAATCCACTCCTCAGTATCTTTTCCCTGGGATATTATTACTGAAGCGTTAGATCTCGAAAATGTTACGGTCATGCTGGGTAACTATGGTGCCCCCAATCCTTATTCTACTGCGTCTGAAATCAGTATTTTGAATCTGGATATGAGCTTGTCAGATATTAGTCTGAATAATATCAATGCAGCTGTTGATGTAAAAAAGCTGAGTTTTGATATGGGCAATGGTTTTTCCATAAAGAGAACAAAAGGAGAACTTGATTCCCACTCAGGAACAACCCGGCTTGATCTTGAAATTGAAACAGGGAATAGCCAGGTGGATCTGGAGGGTGATGCTGAAGCGCGTTTCTTTGATATCATTGCAAAACCATCAGAGACTCATAAGGCAAAAATTGCCTTCGGGAATACGCTCTTTTCACTTAGGGATATGTCATATTTTACGACCGATTTGCAGGAGAATCCCTTTTTCACCTCCCTGGCAAATGTGCCGCTTATTCTTACTGGTGACATTGGCCTGGTGGATTCCATTCTTAGTTTCTCGGAAATATCGGTATCCCGGGACCGGAGTTTCAGTATCACATTAGAGGGAATTGTTGAAAACCCTTTCCAGTCCGTAAGATCCAGAGCGGACCTGCAACTTGGAATTTCTGACATTGACTTTGACTGGTTGAGCGAGATGCTTACAGCCTCTGGGATTGAAGAGAATGTTCCCGAGTTTACACATCTTTCTGTTGAAAGCAACATTTCAGATTCATTCAGATCGCCGGATTTTACCCTGATGCTTATAAGCGATCTTGGAAATGTTGATCTGTTCGGTTCCCTTGATTTTGAATGTGATAGTTTTTCGGTGAATGCTGAATTTGACAGGCTGAAGCTTGGTAAGATACTGAGCATGGATGAGTTAGGTGTATTTCACGGCTCGGGCGAATTTATCGGTACCGGTTTTAACCAGGAGACCGTAGTCGCAACCGTTGAGCTGTTGGTTGACTCACTCGGATTTCATGATTATGACTACACAACAACAAGATTGGAGGGTAATGTGCGTCCTGGAGTGTATGATTTTAACCTGCTGATGGATGATCCATTTTTAAAATGGGATCTTAATGCCACAGTGAATACTGCCGATTCGGCATTAAAGGTGAAGGCAACCGCAACTTTGTTGGCACAGCTCAATAAACTCCATTTATTTGAAGACACCCTGGCTGTGGAAAGCAGGATAACGGCGAATTTTATAAAGGAGAGGGAAATCATCGGAACTGACCTTAGTATTGCTGATCTGAAACTTACTTCCCCTCAGGATTCTGCACAAGTACGGCAAATCAATGCTTCTTTTAGAATAGATTCAGTAAGGACCAGTCTCACGGGGGATGCCGATTTTTTCAATGCCACTGTCCGGATAGATAAGCCGATTGGCGAATTGGGAACAGTGATACAAAGTTATCGGAATTATTTATCGTCATTTATTGATACCCTGCATTTAGATGCAGCAACACGGGTTTCGCATCTGCCCGAGATGAGTGCAACTACGAACATCACCTACCATGATGCCCTGGGGTTATTCATTCAGGATACAACCCTTCAGTTCACAAGCCTTGATTTTTCACTGATTAACAGAACTTCAGATCACAGAATCAAGTATCACATGAAGGGTACCGGGCTCGAATATATGATGGTAAAAACGGGGGAGATGAACGCCAGCATCACTGATTCAGCCGGGATCATGGACCTGCTGGTAGTTGCAGATCACAATTTAATATACACAAACCCTGCAAACAATATATTGCTTACCACTCGTTTTGCCAAAAGGAAAAGTTTGACAGGACTCACCATTGTCAATAAACAGGATGATATTGTATACGGATTTGAAATAGCCTCCGAGATTGACAGCAACCATATAGTTTTGAAAGTCCCATCAAGAGAGTTGATCTTGAATCAAGTGCATTGGAACATGGATACACCCTCTCTGCTGACTGTAAATCTTGCTGATAAAACAGTATCACCGGACCTCAGGATGCATTCCGACAGTGCGACGGTGGAGATAGGTTCGGAGAGGGATGAGGGTGCACGTCTCTATGGTGTTGCACTGAGTAATGTTCCATTTTCATCTATACTTATTGAAAAAGTGATCCCGGGTAATCCGACGGCAATGATCTCTGGATTGTTGGATTACCGGGTGACTGGCGATTATAAAAAAAGCATAAATACTGATTTGCATTTAAAAGATGTGAGGTGGTCTGATTTGAACTATAGAAAGATAAAAATTCAAGGTTTCTACAAATCTGAAGCCCCCGGAGATTATACAGTCGATATGACAGCCCTGCTGGATTCTTCAGGATTTTTCATAAAGGGGGGGAAACAGGAGGAAGGAAGCGGAACCCTTGATGCGGAGTTTACAGATATCCCCATCCACACATTTCAGCCTTTTGTCATTGACCACATTTCTGCATTAAAGGGTCACATTTCGGGCAATCTAAACATTTCATCAGTGAAGGAGATTGAAACCTTTAAGGGTAATTTAATTATCAGCAATGCCAAACTGAGGATAAATATGCTGAATTCCAGTTACAAAATACCTTATGAGCGTCTCCGGTTCGAGGATAACAAAGTGGTTTTTGACAAATTCAGAGTTTTGGATTCTCTTGACAATGAGTTGCTTGTTGATGGGTTTATGGATTTCAGCGATAAAAATTCGGTTACTACCGATCTGGAAGTATATTCATCAAAACTCCAGAGATATGAATGGTCGAAGGAATCTACGGTTACATTGGGTGACACAGTCAGAAGAATTGGAAGCGAGATGTTAGGACAGCTGGTGGTATACGTTTACCAGGAAGGTCTGGCAAATACACCATTAGAAAAAGTGCTGAAATCCTTAAAACTGATTGCTTAAAAATCAATTTTTGGGGTGCACTATCCGCATGCCCTTTTTTAGGACTTCGATTAAAAATTGCAAGAGTCTAGTATAATATATAATAAAACTATCAATACTTCGTTAATTAGGAAACAAAGAAATCCGTTTATATTAAAACACTTCGTGAAATTGGATATAATTGGAGGATCCAAAAGGGGAAATCATGTGAAGAAATGTACTTTAGGACTCTGTTTGACAAATCAGAGTTTGAGAAGGGACATTGACAGGTTCTCTTAGGCAAAGAGC
>Ga0209013_10005051_pt1 | contig 11443 bp, 12 predicted proteins | sample Cruoilmetagenom2_FD_187291 | JGI IMG/M metagenome (GOLD analysis project Ga0209013, IMG submission 187291) | Oil polluted marine microbial communities from Coal Oil Point, Santa Barbara, California, USA - Sample 2 (SPAdes) (version 2) | ecosystem: Environmental > Aquatic > Marine > Oil seeps ...
TCCAGACTGTTCCGGGCAAAGGCTTTTTTGCGATCTTACGCCTCTACAGCCCAACTGAGCCCTGGTTCGAAAAGACGTGGCGACCGGGCGATATCGAACTTGTCGAGTAGCTGTTCACATTCCGGGGACGATCCACAATCGTCCCCGGAAATCCATCCGGACTAGTGAATGTCCGCTTTTGGCACTTAGCGGACTTCGATTTCGACGCTTTGCATGTCCGCTTTAGGGGGTAGAGCTGACATCGCTCATGCAGCGTCCAACGTCTGCTAATGACCCAAAGCAGACATCACTGGCAAATCAGACAGCGTCACAAATCTAAATGATCTTCGCATGCCTTCAGGTATTTGCGGTCGACTATGCGTCCTGTGGCGAGATGCAGGATGCACCGGGGCGCCGCCGGACTCGCGTCTTTGCCCCTCCGATAGGACACCGTGTCATTTCGTGAGTGCCACCACGGGCCGATGCCTCTAGACTCTCATCCCAGTAATTCGTCACGCGTTCGACTTCCGGTTCAATATCCTGACGGGGACAATTGGTTTCAGTGGAGACGTGGAGTGGTGTTGAAACGGCAAACTGGTTGGAGAACTGCAGAAGTGGGCGCGTCGAGCTGCCGGTGCGTCGCCGGTTCGAACCGGTCTGTGGTTCCGGGCATGCGTCCCCAATGAACAGGGGCAGCAATAATCGGCCGAGGACCCGACTATACCGCTGCACCAAGCCCTTCCTTGTGCTTGGGGAGGTCACGGCGTGTTTTCCGAAGCTTGCGCTCGTGGCTTTTCTTCTCCTCTCGGCGGTGATGGCGGGCGGTCTTGCCAAAGTGGTAGCCGACGACGCTCTCGATGAATTTCTCAAGGCGCCAACCCCGGACTATCGGGCGTTCGAGGCGCTGCGGCAGAGCTTCCCAGCCAGCGATCTCGATGCCTACCTCGCGGTGGACGGACCAAACCTGCTTAGCGCGGAGCACTTACGGCAGATGCAGGAGGTCACCTTCGATCTGCTGCTCCTGGACTCGGTGGACTCGGTCGTATCGATGTTCTCGTTAAGAGAGCCACTCACCCCAAACCGCCTTCCGGCGCCGATAATTCCCGACGACCTATCTGGGAGAGATGCAACGCTCGAGTTGCTCGGAAGACAGCTGGATGAGCATCCGCTCGCTCAAGGACGGCTGATATCGTCAGAGGTCGATGGCAATCGCTTGGCGCTGTTTCTCGTCGCGATGAACCGAGCCGACGTCAAAGAGCGCGGTTTGCCGATCATTGTCCGTGAGCTTGAAGCCAGCGTAGCGCAAAGCCTCTCTGGCAGCGATCTACGGGCGGGCCTGTCCGGCATGCCCCTCATGAAAGCGGAAGTTATCGACAGCACACGTCACGATATCATCGTTTTCAACGCTATTGGCATCCTTGTCGGCGCGATCGTTCTCACCCTCTTCTTCCGACGTTGGCAGTTGGTGATGATTGCGATCGCCCCGGCACTGTTCGCCGTTCTGTGGAGCTTAGGACTGTTCGGCTGGGCGCGCGTACCAGTTGACCCCCTTATGAACGCCATCATGCCGCTTGTGCTCGTTGTCACATTGAACAACGCAATGCACTTTCTGTTTGCCACCTGCCGGAGCATCGATGCAGGTGCGTCCAAACACACTGCGATCCAGAGGGCCCTCGTGGAAGTCGGACCGGCCTGCGCGTTGACGTCGATTACGACGTCCATCGCACTGCTGTCCATGGCACTGAGCAGCTCGAGCCTCATTCGAACATTCGGGATGATGGCTTCCGCATCGATCCTCATGGCACTCGGAATTGTTATTGTCGTCATGCCGATGTTGATCGAGCTCTTTCTCAAGGACCGCGGCCCGAAATATCTCGCGGACGGCCGTGCGAGGGCCAGCGCCGGGCTCCTCGACAACGCGGCGGCGGCAATCGGTGGTTTGGTTGCAAAATGGCCGAGACTGATTGTGCTCTCCGGCGTGGGACTCACAGCGGTCTTCGCAGTTGCCTATGTGCAGTTGGATCCGCGCTTTCGATTGAGCGACATGCTGCCCGATCAAGGGAGCGCGGCGCCGGTTCTCAATCGCATCGAGGACAGGCTGGGAGGGCTGTTTCCTCTGAGCGTCCTTGTGCAATGGCCGGACGATACGAGCGCTCAGTCGGGGGAGGTTCGCGCCGCGATTCGGGATATTCACCAAGCGCTTGAACATCACGCCGCCATAAGCAAGGTCAATTCCTTCTACGATCTTCAACGCTGGACCGAGACCGGCGGACTGTCTCCCGAGGAGGCGAGCCGCCGCCTGAACGAGGTCGCGCCGCAAGACGTGCTCTCGCGTTTTATCAATGAGAGGCAGCACACCGCATTGGTCTCCGGCTATATCAACGATCTGGAAGCCAAAGATGTGCTCGCGCTCTCGCAGGACCTTGAGTCGGATCTTGACAAGGTCCGTGAAAGCTATCCGGAGTTAACTGTCACATTGACCGGATTGGCCAGCCTAGGGGCCTCACGCTCCACGGCGATTATTTCACAGCTCAGCCTTTCCATGCTGGGCGCCGTTTTCATCGTGATTGCGTTGATAGGCTTAGCATTTGGTTCGACTGTGTACGCGGGTCTCAGCATTATCCCCAATCTCTTTGCAATGTTCGCAACCGGCACATTGCTGTTCCTCACTCAGGGCGGGCTGGACTACGCTACAGTTGTCGGCCTGACGGTTGCGTTCGGACTTGCGGTGGACGACACAATCCACGTCCTCAATAGGTTCGAGCTCGAACTTCAAGAAACCGAAAGGGTGCAACAGGCGATTGAGCGGGCCATTTGTATCATCGGAACGGTGTTGATCCTCACGACCTTCGTATTGATCGCAGGCATGCTGGTTACCCAGATAAGCGCTGTGCCGCCGACGCGCCAATTTGGTATGGTCTGTGTGTCCACGCTCATATTTGCCCTGCTCGCGGACTTATTTATCCTGCCGGCGCTCATCCTGAGCGCGTCACGCTGGACCGACTCTTCAAACCGGTCCCCGTCTACCACCGTAGAGCCACTCAGCGTGCTTCCGCGCAGCGGAGGTAGTCCAACTAAGGGACAAGAGTAACAGTGCAGATATTGATCTTGGTGATAACCCAGCTGTCACTTGGCTCCTTCTCGTTTGCTGGCCCGGTCTTCGCTGCGACATCCTTAGATGGCGTTTGGAGCGGTAGCGGTGTGGTGAACCCAAAAGACGGGGCTCGGGAGTCCGTACGCTGCCGGGTTAGATACAGGCAGGAGACAGCAACGGTCTTCGGTGTATCTGCAACCTGCGCTACGAGGTCGCGTAAGATTCAACAGAGTGGGACGCTACTGAAAGTTGGTCCGACAAGCTATGTCGGCGAGTTTTACAATCCCGGATACGATATCTCCGGCCGTGTACGTGTTGTTATCAAAGGGGCTACACAGACCGTTACATTTCAAAGTGCCCGTGGGAACGGCAGCGTGAACCTACGCAAACAATGATCTCTCGGTTTAGACTTTGTGGCTCAGAGCCAAATAGCGAGAGGGTTGACCTCACGAAGTGGCCGATTGCTCGTGGCACAGAGTTGCGTGTTGGCCCCGGAGCATCAGACGTTGGTGCTTTGCGCCATTTGTGCCGTTATTCGGCGGTATCGCTCGTCGCCGCAGCCATCGCAGGATTCGCTGCCTTTGCTGCCGATCCGGATCAATCCCATTTGCGCGGCCGCTATTTTCTTGTTGTCTGGAGTTACGAGGGAACGGCCAGACTGCCTCAGGAGTGCCATACATTCATCTCGGTGTACGACGGTGATGATCTCGCACTCGGACGTGTCGTGCCCGACACGATTAGTTGGCTGCCCAAGACCGGAAATGTTCGCTTGCTCGGGGCTTCCCAAGGACGCAACTTTTCTCTGGCACAAACGCTTGCTATGGCGTGTCAATCAGGCAAGCGCACGAAATCGATGGGCCCCTATGAAATAACCCCCGAACTTTACCGTCGAGCATTGGCGCGCATTAGATTCTTAGAGACCGGTAGCGTGAAATACAGCGCCTCAGGTCTCAGTCAAAGTGCGATAAACTGCGTAGAGGCTGCCGGGGACCTGACCGACACACGCTTCCACCCCGGGCCCATCTGGGGGTTTGTCGGTGGCCGAGCGATCGTGCGCCATCTCAGGCCTTTCTTCAAAGAAGGCGGGCAGGTCAACAATGAGGTAGCACGCCTGGTTCTTGCGCATCAGTGCCGATAGCGGCGGAGGTCATTCGTCCCAGTCCAAACGTTGGACGATGTGGCTGCGCCGTCACACACAAAAAAAAGACCTTGGCGATCCTTCGATGATGATTTCGAAGTCGTGCTGCCTTCGGTCTCAGATCTATCGATGCCAAATGTGTTCTCAGTCGATGTCGTGGGTCTCGGGGTCTGGTTCATTTGCCCCAGCGGTTCCGGAACCGCGCGTCGGGGCGGGCGAGTCTTCAAGGTCAGGAAGATCAGCCCGAAGATATGCCACGATCGCGAAGATCTGCTTGCGCGACAGCCGATCCTTGAACGCAGGCATGGCGGTGCCGAACGGCTTGCCGCCTTCGGCGATGCTCCACAGAAGGTACTGATCCACGGCAAAAGATTGACCCACCAAATAGGCAAGCATGGCTGGCGAGGGCTTCAGCGCTTGGGAGACGTCTCCATTGCCTAGGCCCAGTCTGCCGTGACACTTTCGACATTGGGTCGCATAGAGCTTTCCGCCTTCAACAATGCCGCGGACCGTGTAACCCACCGTATTCTCGGCGTTAGCATATTCATCCGGGACATCGCCGTTCGCGAAAACCGATAACCGCAACACCCTTTGCTGCTGGTCGACGTCCAGATTCTGCAAAGCCTTGTCGAGACCCAGAGGTCGAGTGTTAGGCAGGGTTTGTGGAGCAACATCGGCGTCAGGTGGTATATCCTCGCCGCGAGAGGCAACTGAAACCACGCCAAGCACCCCTATCAAGAAGAGAGCGACCGGGGCGCGGGGCATGTGCAGTTTCCTTTGGACAAAGCCTTTGCCATTGCCGGCAAGGCTAGCGCACCAGGCCAACGAGACATTGTCGCAGATCAAACATCGGCCTTGTGCTTCCCTAAACGCCGATATCGCCCCAGCCCCAATTATCTACAAGCAAGTAGATAATGTTCGGCTTGGCCGCATGCGCGAGCAGCAAAGACGGCGAAGAAAACAGGATCACATATAGGGTTGCGCCAAGGATGGCGAGCTTGGTCAATCGATTCATGGGCAATTCGTCGAGGTCTGTTAGTTGCACCGGTCATTGACTAACTTGCCCGGAGCAAAAGGCAATAGCCGGGCATCGAGGCGGCCGACGAAGCCAGCCGCCCTAATGTCCGCTATTGGCACTTAGCGGACGTCAGTCCTGAGCCGCTCCATGTCGGCTTAGGGACGCAAAGCGGTCGTCGCCAAGCGGCGTTTCGACGTCGGCTAATGACCCAATGTTGACTTGCCATGGCAGTGTCGAGACGTACGGAAGTACTGCGGACCACCAGCGTCGTTTGACTCGGCAACGCCAGCGTGCTGGTCGACGTCAACCTGATCAAGGAGGTCTCGATCGAAACGATGAACGCACCGGGCGCCAAGGTGATTGACGCGGCCGACGCCGTTGACGCGCGCGCGGCGGATTCCCCCGGCCACGTCGTCACGGCTCCCGATTGGGTCGCCATGAATCTCGATGATGATGTCGCCATCCTCCAGTCCCGCATCTCTCGCAAGAGGTCATTCGCTGCGCCTCCCCATGAAAGCGAGATATCCCGTATAGAACAGTGTGGAGAGTAAGGCAGCCAGGAGGTCGAACTGGTACCAGATGGGGCCTTCTGGATCGGACCAGTCATATATCGCGTCCGTGATCGGACCATAGAACAAGATCGCCATGCCCAGACCAAGACAGATCACCTGAACGGCTAATCCTCGGCCGAAGTAGGCTGATCTCGCGCCCCCAAAAATACGCCCCCAAAGGACGCAGAGAATGACGAAAACGCCGGTCGCGAGCGACGCATAGACAAGGTAGAGAGCCGGTGTCGACTCGATATCCCATGACGCCTTAAGGGCCAATTGGACTTCGATAAAATCCGCAATAAAAGTGCTCGCGGCCGCAAGAACGAAATAGATGACGGCGTCTCGGGCTCGGCTAGGCTGGCGGGCCACCGATTGCGATTCGTCCGCCAGCTCAAGTGAGGCATCGACCTCTGTGCCGCACTCGCTGCAGAATTTGTCGTCTGGACCCAAGGGCGTATCACAGTTTCGGCAGTTCTGAACCATAGGAAGTCGGTGCCCCTTGTGCGCTTGCATCACCCGGCATCCATGAACGCCGCTCTGATGGCGTTCAACTTCATGACGCTATGGCGGCGCTCAAAGTTGGCGCTGCCGTGTGCTGTTCCATAGTGCAACCCGTACCATCATCATCGAGACATTGCGTTAGCCCGTCAATGAGCAGTGCGAGGTGATATCCAATGCCGTACTGCACACAGTGCGGTGCTGCGCTGCCTCCCTCGGTGAAATTTTGTGCGGGGCATGTCCGTTACGGGTCATTGGCTGACGTCGGCCCGAAGATCAGTGATGTCAGCTTTGCTATGTGTACGTGAAAAAGATACTGGCGGAGGAAGCGGTCATTGGCGAACTCGTCTCTGCCCGTTAGATCCCTGTTCCCGAGGAAAATACAGGGAAATTCCGCTGATACAGCTGCGAAAAAAGGGGCGGGTTCCTGTTTTTCACATCACAAATCAGTGTGTTACGGCGAAATTCCCTACGCAAAAGAACAGGGAATCTTCGCTAGCTAACAGGGAATTCCCCTGCCGTATCAGGCAAAGCTGCGCAGTGATGCCGTGCTTTCTGAAGATTCCGCTCATCGGTTTGCCGGCTCTCGCGAAGGTATAGCGGCCTTCTCGGTCCTCGATGACAGCGGACGCTTTGGCGCGGGCTGGCAGCGCGGGCAATGGAATATCTTGCGGCCGCCGAGCACCTCCCGACGAACCTCCGCGTCGCAGGTCCAACAGGCGCGTCCGTCGCGGGTGAAGACGTGGTGACGATATTGGGCGCGCCGCATTCCCTCGGCCTTGAGCGCCTTGGCGCGCTCCGGATCGTTGGTGATGCCGCCCGTGCGATAGGCCTGCCGAGCTACCCGGAGGATGCAGTGCGCCAGCATGCGGGCCTCCGTGTCCGAAAGCTCGCCTGCGCGCCACGTCGGGTGTAGCCCCGCCACGAAGAGGATCTCCGATCTCAGGTAGTTGCCGAGGCCAGCCACGAAGCCCTGGTCGAGAAGCAGCGCATGGAGCTGTCGGCGCGCGAAACGCGGATCCGTGACCCGCTCGAGGATGGCGTCCTCTTCGAGGCCTTTTGCGAGCACGTCCGGACCGAGCTTGGACAAGAAGGGGTGTCGCGCGACCCGCGCTGCCGCGAGCACGTCGATCTCGGAGGCGCTGTAGAGGAGTGCCGACTTATGGGGATTGTGAATCTCGAAGCGCAGGCTGCGGTTTGTGCGCGGCAGCTTTCCCTTTGAGACCACGTACCAGCGCCCGTAAAGCTGGCTGTGGGCGTAGACGCAAAGCCCGCCCTCGAACCGCACCAACATGGCTTTGCCGCGGGTCTCGACGGCAGTCACACGCTGGCCTCGAAGGTGTTTCTCGTAGCGCTTGAGGTGTGGAAACGAGAAACGCACCTCCGTAGCTATACGCCCTACGACGGCGCGCTCGATCCGATCGGCGGCACGGCGAATCTCCGGTCCTTCGGGCATGGCAACTTCTCATTCCTAGGTTTTGCCGGAACGTGGGATTTTCGCCTGATAGCAACGAATTCCTCTGGCATGTGAGGAACCGCGTTTGCCGGGACCCGGTGAGTTCATGCCAACCCCAGAATATCGCGGGAAATGCTATCGCCACTGGTCCAAGCGGCTTCGAGCCGCGCACCCAGGCACCAGTCTCCGCCGGCGTAGAGTGTTCCCGACGCGTGACGTATAAAGGGCCTGCCGAGTGGCTCACGCACCTTAGCATACCGCCAACGATGAGCCGTTGCGTAACGCACCTTGGCATTGGTCCTACCCAGCCGGTCGTACAACATGGGTAGCATCATCTTGGCGATCGCTTCGCTATCGAAATCTAAATGCTCAGCACTCCAAAGGGGGTTCGCCTGAGCTACCCAGCAAGCCTTCGTTCCACGGTCCGGCTTGCTGCTGTCTTCTGCGATCCATGCGAGCGGATCGTCAGGATCGGCGCGAGTGATGAACGGACGTGGGGCGGCGGTCTCAAGCGCAGCCATAAGCGTGAGACACGGGTCAAAACATACGCCTTCAAGCTCTGCCGCAAACGCGCAAGATTGTCCGAGGAGGCTAGAAGCGCGGGAACGACTTCTGTTCCACTCCTCTGACACCGTGTAGCCTAGGGCAAAAAACTGTCTTGGTTGACGAGTTTTTGAGGAAGATACTCGTCGATAACATAGTTGAGACCCCACTTGGCAAGGGCCTGCTGCTCGGCCCGAACACCCATCTTAAGAAGTTGCCTGATCGCGGCGCCCCATTCCGGATGGGCGATGATGAAGGGATCATTATTCAAGGCATCTTCGGCACGCTTTATGTCAGTCCTACTTAAGGGGTGAGTTGCATCCTCAAGGCCGAAGTCAACGATGTCCTGCGGCGTAATGCCGATAAAACGTGCCCGTGGAACGCAAAAGAACTGGTTTATATGAGCTGCATTGCCAGAGCCTACTTTCAGCGTGCGGTAGATATTTGCGATGCCATAGGGGTCACAGTCGACGAAGCAATAAACCGGTAGATTCTGCTTGTCGGAGAGAAGGCGAATGAAGCGCCTGGTCGCACGCGTCGGCACGCCTCCCATCTCCACGATGAGACAGTTCGAGCTCTCCCAGAATCGATGATTATTGAGACGCTGAAACATGCCACCTGTTTCGATGGCCAGCACAAACTGCGCCTCTGTTCGAAAACTTAAATGCTCGACGGAGCGCGGAATCATGTAGGCGCCACTTCCAAGCCCGGCACAGTCTATCTCAATGACCTCGCCGGTTGCCGGGTTTTGATCAATTATAGTGAGGCGACCGGCTACTGAACCGCCATGCGATTCGGGATAGAAGCGCAGCTGTTCTCGTGACAGACCGTGGATTGAGGCCAGGGCCTCGATATCGTCTATGATGGCATCGGATTCGGCCTGATCGTCGAAGCGGCAATCGCCCCAATTCTTGCTGATATAATAGGCCTCACGTTTGGTGGCGAAGTCATGGTTCTCGACCATTGACCGGGAGATTGCGATCATCCGCAGTGTTTGTGCAAAGGATCGCGCGGTATTAACGGTCAACGTGCGTAGCTTCTTTGCATCTCCGAGCTCGAAATAGCCCTTTGCCCGATCATAGATCACGTTGGAAAGGCTGCGGATTGGAAGGCTTATAACTGGAAGCGTTCCATTTTCGATGTTGGTGCGCACCTTTCTGGCGATTTTATCGATTAACGAAATCGTCTGCTTGTCTAGGTCGTTGCGGATGGCGTTAGGATCAGTTTTATTCATGTCTGGTATTCAGGTCTTTCGGCTCTTGTGTAGCACATCATCGAGTCTGCTCACGGCCGAGTCGCGCTCCTCGTCGGTGAGTTCTAGAATTTCCTGAAGTGCGATGCCGATATGCGGCAAATACTTCTCTATATAGATTCGACGTTCGTACTCACGCTGGAGCTGCATCCTGCGTCGTAAATAGTGTGCGAGTTTGCGTCCACATTGTTGCAGCCCGAGTCTGATCTCCTTGAGGATTTCCGGGTAGGGCGCAACGGCTTCCTTTGATTCGGAAGTGTATGGCACCCAAACCGATGCCACGTGGACGAGGATACCCATAGGAGCTATTGGGATGGCTCCCTTGGTTTGTTGCAACCCATAGGCGCGCCAATTGGTCTGAACAACGGCCTTGGTAATGGCGCAGCTGGACTGCTGGTATAATAGCGGAACCCGGTTAGCGAAGCGCAGCAGGCGCACGGGCTCGTTTCTTCTTGCGATTAAGTGTTCGCTGGCTGTGTTTTTGCGGTGCATATGACCGCTGTCGTCAAGCTCGAAGCCGGCATCTTCAGGCCGTCCGTAGGCGATGGCCACCTCGACCTGAAAGGGATTTCCTCGATAGACTGCGGCCGGCCGTGTGGCGACGGTGTGGAAGTCGGCTTGCAACTCTTTCCGCAGCCCGTCCAAAAGCCGCTGCTCGCCGATGGGTACAATGCAGTCCGTCCGCGGCGCCGAAATACGGGTGTGCTGAATAGCTTGGTGGAGTGCGCTCGCTTGAGCGCGAGCGATATGTTTAGGATGGGAGCGAGCGCTCAATTGCTTACCAGCTCGCGCGATGATCTCGGATCCTGTCTTTTTCCCAACGCTTGAGAATTCGTCGACGAGAAACTGCATCAGGGTCCGACTTGGCGTCTCGCTCAACATTTGGATTAGTCTACCCAGCTCGATGCCGTACGGGTGAGGCTTGATTTCGCTGGGTCGGGGCGGAAGCTCGTCGATGCTGCGCTCGAAGCGGATCTCTTCACCATTGGGGGCCTGGAAGACGAAGGTGGCATGGGGATTGGCGATGGCCGACTGCTTCAGATAGACCTCGATCGAGTGTGGCCCCTTCTGATAAAGGCCTTCCATCTCAATCGAGACTCGCGTGCCATGAGGGCGGTCCCATTTCAGTTGTTTCTTCTTGTGGATATCCGGCCGGTTCTTCGCAGTGTCAATTGACACGTAGAGTTCATTAGCAAGCTCGTTGCCTTCAATGCGGCTTATGATGTGCAGCGGCTTGCCTACGGTGAGCTGCCCATACATGCCCGCAGCCGAGATTCCCATCCCCTGCTGGCCGCGCGACTGGCTGAGCTTGTGGAATTTCGAGCCATAGAGCAGCTTGCCGAAAATTCGAGCTATCTGGCCCTCGACGATCCCCGGACCATTATCCTCTACGACAACGCGCCATTTCCCGCCGTAGCGATTGTGGATCTGCACAGCTATTTCGGGAAGAATTCCTGCCTCCTCGCAAGCGTCGAGGGCATTTTCCACAGCTTCCTTGACCGCTGTGATCAATGCCTTGGATGGCGTATCGAAGCCGAGCAGATGCCGATTTCTGAGAAAGAACTCAGAGACAGAAATCTCACGCTGCCGAGCCCCCATTTCAAAGGCAGTTGCGGCCGTTGGTTGCCTTTCAGACACGTTCCATAAGTCCATCTCAGCACAGCAAACGTTGGACACCGTAACTCAGAATTTTGCGAAGATTTGAGGTTCTTTACCATCCCAATGCTTAGGAACTATGCAAAGAGCGGCGTTGGCGGTGGCTCTATTGGAGCCAGCCTCGCTGCGGTATATATCACCTCATCCCTGATCCTAAACTAACGCCTGCACCGCAGGCCCAACCCAAAGCCGTGGCCAGAACATGGCTGATAGGAAGTGTCATTACCGAACATGTCCCCCAGCCCATGGACAATACAG
>Ga0209013_10005052_pt1 | contig 11442 bp, 7 predicted proteins | sample Cruoilmetagenom2_FD_187291 | JGI IMG/M metagenome (GOLD analysis project Ga0209013, IMG submission 187291) | Oil polluted marine microbial communities from Coal Oil Point, Santa Barbara, California, USA - Sample 2 (SPAdes) (version 2) | ecosystem: Environmental > Aquatic > Marine > Oil seeps ...
TGGCGTATTTTATTTATTGACTCCCAGACCTCTTTAACCTGCTTCCGTGTCTCTTCCAATGTTCCTTCATTGTCTATCACAAAATCGGCGTAACTCGCTTTTTCATCGATGGGGAGTTGTGATTTCATAATATTTTCAGCGTCGGCTTCGGTGATTTCGTCACGTGCGGCGAGTCTTTTCGCCTGGGTTTGCGGTTTTACATGTACCACCAGCAGTTTGTCGAAAAGAAACTGAAGGTTCAACTCGATGAGAAGCGGCACCGATACCTGAATCACGGCATCGGGTTGCTTTTGGGTTATTTGTTCTATTCCCTTAAAAAATTCGTCATAAATATAAGGGTGGGTAAAACTTTCCAGTTTTTTTCGCTTCTCCATATCGCTGAACACGACATTGGATAGTTTTTTCCGATCCAGTTCGCCATTTTCCTGCAGGACCTGCTTCCCAAAATAATCCACGATATCCTTATATCCCTGGGTTCCGGGTTCCACCACCTGTCGTGCCAAAAGATCAAAATCGATGAGCGGCGCACCCAATGCCGACAGCATATCGGAAACCGATGATTTGCCGCTGGCAATGCCGCCCGTAACGCCCAGCAGCAGATGATTGCCGTTTCCTTTCAGTTTTTCCGAGACTTCCTCCAGTCCTGCATAGCTGGCCGGAAACATGGGGCCCACATCCCCCTCGGCGCCGGCGAAGCTGATGGGATAGCGAACACCTCTGCGGTAAAGGGTCTCCAGGCCTGCCAAAGCCTTGGTCATCATATCCTTGGGAATGGCCATCACCAGGTCTTCGTCCTGGGCATGACCATACCGACGCTCTCCATAACAGGGGATAGTCAGAGAGGGTTTGCCCGATTCGTAGCAGCGGGCAATGGCATCCGAACAGGAGGACTCCCCGACGCAGAAGAACTGCATCACCTCGTAATCTTCGAACTGGAGTGCATTGATCAGCAGAATCATCTGGGCGGGGTTGGCATAAATGAGAACAATATCCGGCTCAAAGGGTTTGTACACCAGAGGCGCCATGGCAACGGCTTCATATTTTCCCAGGGGAAGTCGGGGTATGGAGGCTTCATACTTCCTGGCATCTTTTTTGGTTTTGACCCAGACAATACTTCTGAAGGTACCATCTTTGCAGATCTCAGGGTTGTCGCAAAGACCCAGAATGGAAGGACACGCGTCAAATAGAAAATCATCCAGATCGGCCCCGACCGTCCAGTCGAAATTTCTGACCAGGGTGATCAACTGACAGAGGGTCGATTTATGCTGGGTTCGGCGAAGAAAGGGAATCTGCTTCAATTCCTCTTTTTTGGCCAACATCTTAAAAGCCACGGGAAACGATTTCAGCCGCAGCAACTGCTCCATTCTTCGGACCACTTTTTCCCAGTCAATTTTTTTATTTGCCATCTTGCACTCTCCTTCACTGCTCAGATTTCCAGAATACCATTCTTTGCGACTTGAGCCTTGGTGGCAATATTATCTCGGAATTTACAGGGTGTATAGTTGCCGCTTTTTAAGGCTTCGACAAGCTCCTCTTCATTCCCGATCTTCACATCAAAGCAAGTCGCATACTTGCCGACACCAGCCACGTCATGGGCATCGCTGCCGCCCGTAGCCGGCATGCCCAGTCCGGCTGCCACTTTACCGGCAAAGACATTTTCCCTCTCGGTCACTTTTCCGTTCAAAATTTCAAGGGCATTCACTTGTTTCAATGCCGGGCGTTGCATGGCCTTTTCGACGGTCAACCCGATTTCGTTGGTGTTGAATATCAGGAATCCCCTGAAGGGGTGGGCGGCAATAATAAAGCCGTTGGCATCGTCAACTAGCTGTTTCAGCTCCTTAAGCTTGATGATGCCCTGAACATCTTTGTGCATGCCGAATACGAGCATGTCTCCCTGATCCGTGGTAATTTCATTTCCGTTGAACACCAGGATGCCATGTTTCTCACTCAGCGTATGGATATCGGCTGTTTTCCATACATAGTTGTGGTCGGTAATGCATACGGCGTCCAGGCCGATTCTTCCGGCTTCCTGCAACATTTCATCGACGGACGATGAACTGCACTGAGAGGCCGGAAATGTGTGGATGTGCAGATCCACGCAAAATCCGTTCAAGCCCACAAGGATTTTCTTTTCTTTGGTAGCTTGTTTTTCCGGTCTATCCGGCTGGACGCTGACCCGGGCTTCCGGCTTGTCTTTAGGGACAACCGGGGCATTGCCGGCAAGGTATTCCTCGAACGTCAGCTCGGGCTGGTCCTTTCCGGCAGCTTCGAACTTGAGCATGTCCACGGCATCTTCAGCGGCGTTGGAGCATTCGATGATCAGGTTGGCGAAGTGCGGGCAGGCTTTGCGCCCCACATGTTTGTTGACGTGCTGAGTGAAGTCATCACTGTCGATCTTAATGCCGATGGCGTTTTTAAGAAAAGGGATGGCCCGCCGGCATTCTGAATTTTCAGCCCGGATCCATTTGCCATCGATGGCACGGATAGCATGGTCATCGATGCCGATGACCATATCGATTTCAATTTGGTAAATATGATCGTCCAGGGTGCCATGGACGGCCAGCGTCCCGTCGTTGTTGTTGATGATGTTGACCAGTTTGGTCCTCTGAAATTTCAGCATGTTCTGTATACCTTAATTGCAGGTTATGGCGGATCGATTCCTTCTACTATGGGACTCCCCGGCGCAAACGCGGCACAGCTGTTGTAGAGCCGGATGTTTTCCTTTACCATTTTGGCAAAGAACTCTTTCTCCTTGGCCAATTCTTCAGGGACTAAGCCCAACATGTCCTTAGTGAATGCGAGGATCACCGCGTGGCAGCACTCTTCCACCAGCCCTGCAACTTCATTGCAATCTGTAATTTCACCCACCAATCCGCGAATTATTTTTTTCATGCCGGCGCCGATGCGTACGCCGACAACCTTTTCCAGGGCTCTCTCGATCCCGCTGCACTCATCCCGACTGAACCTCGTAAAGGTTCCCTTGGCATCGATGATCTCCAACTCGGGCAGACGAATACGGAGAGTCACCTCGGCATCGGTCAGAGAATCCTGAAGACGGCAGGTAGCGGCAAGGGTGGTCTCATCGATCTGCTCGACACTGGCGGCTCGATTTCTTGAATAGCACAGCAAATTAGCCATGATTGTATACTCCTGATTTTAAAATTAAGTTTTCACTGAATAGTCAAACTCCGTCATGCCGGACTTGATCCGGCATCCAGTGCCTTTCTGGATTCCCGCCTTCGCGAGAATGACAACTGTAGAGTATTCAACTGCTGGAGTAATAATATTCACCGGATCGGTAGAACCTTTCCGGGTTCTCCACCAGAGGTGGAGGATTTAGATCAGAATTAATCCTGTTGTCTGTTGCGGGATACGCATTGACTAAGGACGATATGCCTCCGGCAATACAGCTTGGTCTGACCATCCCTCAGGAAATTTTTGGTCAGGGTTCTCTTCCAGTTTTTGCTTCCGTTTTTGTAAACCAGGCCGTGCGAATTCCATATGGCCTTCCTTCAGCGTCCGGCCGTTAATGACTGCTTCCGAACGCAAGCGGTGTCCCACGGTTCTTTCCATCTGGCGTCCCAGCCAGAGTATTCGGTCTACATCGTAGCCGTGTTCGATGCCCATCTCGTCAATCTGAACCAGTAGGTCTTCCAGGCAGGTCAGCCCGACAAAGCGGGGATCCTCATAGTAGTAGTCCCCTGTTCCAGGAACCGGGCAGTCATCCAGAAAGTTGGCTGGCTGCCCGCCCATGCCACCGATGGTGGCTTCGAACTGGGTAATCCCGGCCTGAAGGGCCGCCAGGATAGATGCGGATGCCACGCGTTTGGTTTCGTGGAAGTGAGCCAGATGCAGGTCGGTGTTGGGTATAGCATCCAGAATCATCGAAAAATAGCGATATACATCGGGAGCCGAGGCACTCCCGTCATGGTCGGCATGTTCGATATCGTGGGCGCCGATCTCCAGCCAGCGCTTGGTAAATTCAACGGCATCCTTCATGTCCGTGGCGCCTGCTATGGGACTGCCCCAGATGGTGCTGACCGTTCCACACATCATGATGCCCGCATCGGTACACTTTTTAATGCAGCGTTCGGCTTCGGCCCAATAGTCCGGCAGGGTTGTACCGGAATTGGCAAAGTGATGTTCCTCCTCGGTTGACACCATCATGAGAATACGATCCGGCCCGACGCCTTTCTTTTTCAGCTCGATGGCCTTGTCCACCGACCCTTCGCGGATTGTAACCGCCGTTATCACAATATCATCGATATCGATACCCTTCCTGGCACAGCGCTTTTTGAAGCGGTCGCTGCGCAAGTGAGCCAGGATCTCCTCGGCATCACTGAACTGCGGCATCAGATAAATATTACCAAGATTGGTCACTTCGATGTTGCGGCAGCCGGCAAAAATGAGTTCCTCAGCATAAAAAATCTTAGCTCGTGTGGAGATAAATTTTTCCAGATGCTGAAAGCCATCTCTGATAGTGATGTCCCCGATGGTAACTTTTCTGGGCATCCGTGGAAATGTTTTCCAGTAATCGTATTCCGTCATTTTTTTACTCCTTTCTTGTTTCAGGTAAAACGAATTTTTATCACGAAAACACGAAAGTACGAAACCACGAAAAAAAGATGGTTAATATAATCTTTTGAAGATCACCAATTTATTTTTGGAGGTGACACTCAATTTTAATTATTTTCGTGTTTTCCAGATTTCGTGTTTTCGTGATTGAAGTTGTATTTCTCTAAGTTCGTCATTCTAAAATTCTACTTGCCTTTATAAACCGGTTTACGCTTTTCGCGAAAGGCGGCAAGACCCTCCAGCCGATCTTCTGTGGGGATGGTGATCCAGTATGCATTTGATTCAATAGCCAGGCCTGTGTGCAGGTCTGTTTCCAGGCCACAATTGATGGCATATTTGGCCTGCTCGATGGCGATGGGACCGGCTTCGCATATGGTTTCCGCCATTGCAACAGCTTCATCCAGCAGCCCTTCAGGCGGACAGATTCGATTAACAAGCCCGATTCTCAGAGCTTCTGCAGCATCGATACGCTGACCCATAAAAATGAGCTCTTTGGCTTTTCCTTTTCCAACCAGCCTTGGCAATCTCTGTGTTCCACCGGCACCGGGTATAATGGCGAGCCGTGTTTCCGTAAGACCCATGGTTGCGCTCGAAGAGGCGATACGAATATCGCAGGCAAGAGCCAGTTCGGTCCCACCCCCCAGCGCAACGCCATTTATGGCCGCAATGACCGGCTTGTTCAGTTCCTCGATGGCAGTAAACAGATTTCGGATGGTGGTGATGAATTCTTTCACCTGAATCGGTGACAACGTCACCCGCTCCTTTAAATCCGCCCCGGCACAAAAGGCCTTCTCTCCTGCAGCGGAAACAATAACCACCCGAATGTCCGTATTGAAACGCACAGCTTCGATCTGCGCCTTCAAGGCATGCAGCATCTTGAAATTGAGCGAATTCATAATCGCCGGTCGATTCAGTGTGAGGATCAATATGCCGTTTTTTTCTTCCTCTAAGAGCACTTTTTCACTCATCATCCATTCCTCCGCTATAGTATTGATCTATCTATCTTGTTTGTTACAAAACCAAGTCATCAAAGCGGCGAAGCCGCGCTCCATAAATTTTGCTCTGCAAAATTTATTTTAGCATCCAATATACCGTGATATAACAATCCGCTGCACTTCTGACGTACCTTCTCCGATCTCCAGAAGTTTCTGATCTCGATAAAATCTTTCTACGTCATACTCCTTCATCAGTCCATACCCGCCGTGAATCTGGACTGCATGATCGGCCACTCTTCCCATAACCTCGGAACAGTATAACTTGGCCATGGCAGCTTCCTTTTCAAATGATCTTTTGTGATCCCTCAGCCAGCAGGCTTTGTACAAAAGATTTCTGGCACACTCTATCTCCATGGCACAGTCTGCCAGCTTGAAAGCAATGGCCTGGAATTTTGAGATGGGCTGGCCAAACTGCCGGCGCTCCTTGGCATATTTCAAACCAGCTTCATAGGCGCCCTGGGCGCCACCAAGCCCCATGGCAGCAATGGAAAGCCGCCCGCCATCAAGGGTTTGAAGCATCTGGTGAAAACCGTCCCCCTTGTTTCCCAGGATGTTCTCCTTGGGTATTCGAACGCTATCAAAATAGAGTTCTGCCGTACTGGAAGCCCGCCACATCAATTTCCTGTGCATGGGAACAGCCTTGAATCCAGGCGTTCCATGTTCCACTAAAAAACAGGAATACTCCGGTTTCCCATTGGGTCTCGTGCCTGTTATCGCCTGTACCGTTACTCCCAGGGAAAGATCGCAGGCCGCATTGGTAATAAAAATTTTCGATCCGTTTAAAACCCATTCATTTCCTTCGAGTACAGCGGTGGTCTTGCTCCCTCCGGCATCGGATCCTGCGGTTGGCTCAGTCAGTCCAAATCCCCACAGTGCTTCTCCAGAGCAGAGCCTGGGAAGGTATCGTTTCTTTTGTTCATCATTACCGAAATAGTAAAGGGGGCCGATACCCAGGGAATTGCCGGCTGCTATGGTAGCTGCCTGAGATCCGTCGACCCTGGCGATCTCTTCGACGGCAATAATGTAGGAAAGATAATCCAAGCCCTGTCCCCCATATGCCTCAGGAACAATCATTCCGAAAAGACCGATTTCTCCCATTTTCAGCGTGATCCTGGATGAAAATTCTTCATTTTCATCTAATTCAGCGGCAATCGGTGCAATTTCTTTCTTGGCAAACTTGCGGACTTCTTTTCGAATCATTTCTTGCTCAATGCTTAGGTCAAAATCCACCCAGTCCTCCTTTAGCAACGAATTTACATAATCAATGATGTTCCATGGCACCACATGAATATTGAACGAGCGCTCGGTCGGATTAACTTATTATTATTCGAGCTGTTTTGTCAATAGCTTTATATGAAATTCGAGCCTGCCTCCAGGCATAGGCAATTCCGGGCGAATCGATCATATCTATTTGATTTTATATTCTTAAAATTTGAAACGCTCATCTTAGGTGCCTGTTACAGGGGCGCAAAAAGCCAGCGGAATCGCTTGACAACAAAAAACAGGCCGTGATACTGTTTGTTGACCGAGCGCTCGCTCGACAATCCAAAACGGATGGCACTCAGGACAATTCCTATGGACCAACATTTAATCCGGACGCGGGATGTTCCAACCCAAATCAAAAACCCTGACCTAGTTGAACGACGGCGGCGGCAAATTGTCGATGCGGCGTCAAAACTCTTCATCGCCCAGGGTTTTCACAAAACAACCACGCGGCAGATCGCCAAGGCCTCTGGTTTTTCAATCGGATCACTCTATGAGTACGTAACATCCAAAGAAGATGTATTGTACCTGGTCTGTGAGTTCATTCATGCGGAAGTGGAAAAAGGCGTGGCAAATGCCATGGAACGAACCACAGGCGGCAAAGAAGTACTGTCCGAAGTTCTTCGTGAATATTTTCTGGTATGTCACCGAATGAGCGACTTAATCCTGCTGATCTATCAGGAAACACGTTCTCTGCCAACGGTCTGGCGCAAACGTGTCCTGGAAAACGAGCTTCGAATTACCGGAATTCTCGTACGCGTTCTGGCTGAGCTTGTCGATTCCGGAGAGTTGTCGGGTCTCGATGAAAAAACCATCGAGATCATGGCCCACAATATCTCGGTCCTTGGACACATGTGGACCTTCCGAAGGTGGTTTTTGTCGAGTCATTACAGCATTGACACTTATATTGATATTCAAACGAAATTCATCATTAAGACAATGTCATCTCTGAAACCGTCAAAACAGTAATGGTATGGGAGGGAGAATGAACGAAACCGCTGTATATCAACCCAAGCACCCCATCAGAATCGTCACGGCAACAGCACTTTTTGACGGCCATGACGCAGCCATCAATATCATGCGCCGGATACTTCAGGGAACCGGTGTGGAAGTCATTCACCTGGCACATAACCGATCCGTTGAAGAAATTGTAAAAACAGCGATAGAGGAAGACGTCCAGGGAATTGCTGTTTCCAGTTACCAGGGCGGTCATGTGGAATTCTTTAAATTTATGATGGACCTCTTAAAGCAGAACGGAGCCCCCCACGTAAAAGTTTTTGGCGGGGGAGGGGGTGTCATTGTGCCGGATGAAATCAGAGAACTCGAAGCCTATGGTGTTTCAAAAATCTATACCCCTGAAGACGGTGCTCGCATGGGTCTGCAGGGAATTATAAACCATATGGTCGAGATACTTGATTTTTCGACGCTTCATCAGACCGAGCTCGACATCACCCGGCTTTCTCCTGACAACAGCTCTCTGGTTGCCAAAATGATAACGGCGGTGGAACAAGCCGACACTAGTGCTGAAGACGGCATGACCCGGTTGCAATCGGAGTTGCGCGAAAAATCAACCCAGAGTCGAATACCGGTTATAGGTATCACCGGAACCGGCGGCGCAGGGAAATCTTCTCTAACGGACGAAATCATCCTGCGGTTTCTCCTTGACATGAAAGATATCAGAATTGCGGTCATCAGCAGCGATCCTTCAAGACGAAAAACAGGAGGCGCCCTTCTGGGAGATCGAATTCGTATGAATTCAATCAAGAGCTCCAGGATATATATGCGTTCACTTGCAACCCGTCAGTCACTAACGGAGATACCGGAAGCACTGACCGATGTAATCCATGTAGTCAAGGCTGCAGGCTTTGATTTGATCATAGCGGAAACAGCCGGTATAGGGCAGGGAGACTCGAGCATCGTGAATCTGACGGACATTTCCATGTATGTGATGACCAGTGAATTTGGTGCTGCATCCCAGCTTGAAAAAATCGATATGCTCGATTATGCGGACCTGGTCGTCGTCAACAAGTTTGAAAAAAGAGGTGGTGAAGACGCTGTCAGGGACGTCCGCAAGCAAGTCCAGCGAAACCGGAATATGTGGGAGTCATCACCGGAGGAAATGCCGGTATTTGGCACCATCGCTTCGAAGTTCAACGATGACGGCGTCACAGCCCTCTATCATGCCATCATCACAGCCATCCAGGAAAAGACAGGCGTCACGTTCAAAACGGAAAGATCCACTCCCCCCGGAAAAACATCGACGTCGAAAACCATTATCATTCCACCGGAGAAAACGCGCTATCTTTCGGATATTGCCGGTTGCATCAACCAGTATCACAAGGAGACCAAGACCCAGACCGAACTGCTCCGCGATGAATGGCACCTGGAAGAAGCAGAAAAGTGTTTTACAGGCACAGCCGGAACCGGCGTTGACCGACCGGCAGAACTGAAAGCAAAAATCCAGGAAATCAACGCCAACATCGACAAAGACTCTCGTGCACTGACCGAGGAATGGGAAGAGGTCAAATCCGTATACAGCAGGGACGAGCTCGTCTATAACGTGCGAAATCAAGAAATCAGGGTACCCCTCTTCACGGAATCACTTTCCCATCAGAAAATTCCTAAAATTTCGCTTCCGGAGATTAAGGATCCCGGAGAGGCCTATCGCTGGATGCGAGAAGAAAATGTATCAGGTCGTTTTCCCTTTACAGCAGGCGTATTTCCGTTAAAGCGGGTCGATGAAGATCCAACAAGAATGTTTGCCGGCGAAGGGGATCCCCACCGCACAAACAACCGCTTCAAACTTCTTTCTGAGAACTACGAAGCCAAGCGGCTGTCGACCGCCTTTGACTCCGTGACCCTGTACGGGTTTGATCCGGACAGGCGTCCGGACATCTACGGCAAGGTGGGCACCTCCGGCGTCAGTATCTGTTCCCTGGACGATGTCAAAACCCTCTATCACGGGTTTGAACTCTGTGCGCCAAATACATCCGTCTCTATGACCATCAATGGACCTGCGCCGATTATTCTGGCGATGTTTTTAAATACAGCTATCGATCAACAGGTGGACAAGCATCACAGGGAAACCGGGCAGAAGCCGTCCCCCGAATCCTACCAGGAAATTAAGGCGGACGTTCTTTCAAATGTCCGGGGAACTGTTCAGGCAGATATTCTAAAAGAGGATCAGGGGCAAAACACCTGTATTTTTTCGATTGAATTTGCATTGAAGATGATGGGGGATATCCAAGCCTATTTCATCGATCATCATGTTCGCAACTTTTATTCGGTGTCGATCTCAGGATATCATATAGCAGAAGCCGGTGCCAACCCCATCACGCAGCTGGCCCTCACTCTCGCAAACGGTTTTACTTACATCGAATACTACCTTTCACGGGGAATGCCCATCGATGCCTTTGCCCCCAATCTATCCTTTTTCTTTTCCAATGGGATGGACCCTGAATATACGGTCATTGGGCGGGTCGCAAGAAGAATCTGGGCTATTGCCATGCGAGAACTATATGGGGGGTCAACACGATCGCAAAAGTTGAAATACCACATCCAGACATCGGGTAGATCGCTCCACAGTCAGGATATCCAGTTCAACGACATCCGAACGACCCTGCAGGCCCTGTGTGCTGTTTACGACAACTGCAACAGCCTCCACACAAATGCCTTTGACGAGGCCATTACGACCCCCAGCCACGAATCCGTCCGTCGGGCACTTGCCATTCAGCTCATTATCAACCGGGAGTGGGGGCTTGCAAAAAATGAAAACATGATTCAGGGAAGTTATATCGTAAACGATCTGACCCAGCTTGTGGAAGAGGCGGTTCTGGCGGAATTTGAAAGAATCAGCGAGCGCGGCGGGGTCCTGGGCGCCATGGAAACAGGCTATCAGCGCAGCAAGATCCAGGAAGAATCAATCTACTACGAAGGGTTGAAACATTCAGGGAGTCTGCCCATCGTCGGCGTCAACACCTTTAGGGATTCTGATAGCGTATTTGACGAATTGAGTGAAAGCGTTGAACTGTCTAGGGCCACCGTGGAAGAAAAAGAATCGCAGTTGAAACGCCTTGCAGATTTCAAAAAGAGAAATGAGAAAAAGGTCCCGGAGGCTTTGGAAAAACTCCAAAAAGTTGTCCTTGCAGGCGACAATATGTTTGAAGAACTCATGAATACGGTCAGGGTATGCAGCCTGGGTCAGATTACCCACGCACTTTATGATGTGGGAGGCCAGTACAGACGCAACATGTAATAAATTCGTTTCACGAATTTATTTGACGCGACTTTGTCGCTTATTTTTTTGCAAATTCTTAACAACGATCAATAACACCAAATTCGAAACACTAAACACAAGTTAAAGAGGTTCTTTATGAAAGAAGCAGTCATCGTCAGTGCGGTAAGAACACCGCTGGGAAGCTTTAATGGTTCTTTGGCGACCATCGGGGCAACCGACCTGGGCGCCCTCGCCATCAATACAGCCGTCCAGAGAGCCGGGATCGACAAAAGCGTTGTGAACGAAGTCATCATGGGGCAGGTGCTGCCGTGCGGGTACGGCCAGAATCCAGCCAAGCAGGCTGCCGTCAAGGCCGGGATGCCATGGGAAGCA
>Ga0209013_10005053_pt1 | contig 11439 bp, 16 predicted proteins | sample Cruoilmetagenom2_FD_187291 | JGI IMG/M metagenome (GOLD analysis project Ga0209013, IMG submission 187291) | Oil polluted marine microbial communities from Coal Oil Point, Santa Barbara, California, USA - Sample 2 (SPAdes) (version 2) | ecosystem: Environmental > Aquatic > Marine > Oil seeps ...
GCGAGAGCTTGAACCTCGCCTGCGTCGCCGAAGGCGTCGAGCAGCCGTACCAGCTGGAACGGCTCGCCGCGCTCGGCTGTAACGCCTTTCAGGGATGGCTGTTCGCCCCGGCCATGTCAGCCGACGAGGTGCTCGAGATAATGCCGCGCATTGTCCTCACGGAGCCCTCAAACGTCCCTTCCTGAGTCCCAGCGGGACCCGCTGAAATCGACGTTCCAGAGGACCAAACCCGTTGGCGGGGCAACTGTTCCTGCTGACGAGCGATCACGCGCCGCAAGTGTTTCGGCCACGGACTCGGCCGCCCTTCGTCCCTGACCGACCTCCACGAGTGTGCCCACGATACTGCGCACCATCTGATGGCAGAACGACGTCGCAGTGATCTGGAATCTGATCAACGGCGCCTGATCAGGTTCCCCGTTCGAGACAGGTCCCCAGCGTGCGGTCTTCAGCCGACGGACAAGACTGCGTTCAGGTTGACCCGGCCCAGGCTTGGGCCGCCGACAGAACGAGGAGTAATCGTGTTCTCCGAGAAGGTGCTCTGCCCCCTCGTTCATGGAGTCGATATCGAGCGCGCCCGGAACATGCCAGGTCGTGCGAGCGAGCAAGGGGTGCGGCGCCTGGTCGTTCCAGACGTCGTAGTGATAGGTGCGGGCCGTGGCAGAGAATCGGGCTGAGAAATTGCTCTCGGCCCAGTCGATATCACGTACCGAAAGCGCTGGGCCGCACATCCGATTCACGCTGTGAGCAAGACGACCGAGATCTGTGTCGCCGGGCAGCAGCCCGGACACAACCTGGCCCCACGCATGCACCCCTGCATCAGTCCGCCCCGCGCCGGTGAGTTCGACCGGCCGACGAACGACCCGTTCGACCGCGACCCGTAGCTCACCCATGACGGTGGCAACTCCGTCGCTTTCGGCAAATCCGCGAAAATCGGTGCCGTCGTACGCGAGGAGAAGTCGGATATTACGTGGCGATATCTCGGCCACATCGTGCCGGTCCACCACAGGCCGAGAGCCTCTGGATCAGACGAGCTCGATACGCGCCATCTCGGCGCTGTCGCCGGAGCGTGTACCCAGTTTCAGAATGCGTGTATACCCACCATTGCGCTCCGCGTAGCGAGGTGCAACGTCGTGTACGAGCTTGTATGTCATTTCCTGGTCACCGAGGAAGGCCTGGATCTGACGTATCCGGTGGACCTGCATCGGGCCCTCTTCCTGTGCCTTCTTGGCCTTGGTGATCAACTTCTCCGCGATCGGGCGGAGATGCTTGGCCTTGGCCTCAGACGTGGTGATCGCCTCGGCAGCGAACAACGACGCGGCAAGGTTGGCCATCATCAGGCGCTGGTGGGCAGCGGAGCTACCGAATCTGCGAGATCGGCGTGGAGTAGGCATAGATCAATCGTCTTTCGTATTCGTGGAGACTCAGCCGCGAAGCGTGAGCCCGCGTTCGTCGAGCTTGGCCTTCACTTCGTCCAGGCTCTTCTGACCGAAGTTGGTGATGTTGAGTAGGTCGTCTTCGTTCTTGGTGAGAAGTTCACCGACGGTGTTGACCTGGGCGCGCTTGAGGCAGTTGTTCGGGCGCTCAGAGAGATCAAGATCCTCGATCGGGAGGTCAAGGTCTGGTGAACTGACCGTGGTATCGATGATCTCGCCGAGTTCGAGGCCCTGCGGCTCATCGGACATCGTGGCTACGAGGTCGACGAGCGAACGCAGTGTTGCGCCGGCCGAGGCCAGAGCATCGCTTGGCGTGATCGAACCATCTGTATCGATTTGAAGTACGAGACGGTCGTAGTTGGTCGACTGCTCGACTCGTGTCGGCTCGACATCGAATGAGACACGACGCACAGGGCTGAAGATCGCATCGATCGGGATGACACCGATTGTGCGGTTGTCGTCTTCGCGGTTGCTGGACAGGTAGCCACGGCCTTGCTCGACCGTGAGGTCGATTGCGAGACGGCCTTTGGAGTTCAGCGTCGCGATGAGCAGATCCTTGTTCAGAACCTCAATATCGGCAGGGCACTCGATGTCGCCAGCGGTGACAACGCCGGCGCCACGAGCATCGAGACGAAGGGTCACGGCATCTTCGGACACCGAGGTCAGGACAACATCTTTCAAGTTGAGAATGATGTCGGTGAGATCCTCGGACACGCCTGGAACTGTGTCGAACTCGTGGAGTGAGTCGTCGAACCGCGCCGTGGTGATCGCGGCGCCGGGAATCGACGAGAGCAGGGTACGGCGAAGTGAGTTGCCGAGTGTATGACCGAAGCCGGGCTCCAGCGGGCCGACGGCGAAACTCTGGCGGTTGTTTGACTCCTCACCGAGAGCTTCAATGGAGGGGCGCTGCATGACGAGCATTTGAGCCGGGACCTTTCAATAACAGGTATTCGAACGGGGGTGACCAGTGAACAGACGGGTGAATTACTTGGAGTAGAGCTCGACGATGAGCGACTCGCGCACGGGTACGTCGATGTGCTCGCGCTCTGGCAGAGTTCGAACGGTGACTGCCTTGCCAGCGTCACTTGATTCGAGCCAACCAACGAGACTGCGATCGAGCACGTCGATGTTGTGCTGAATCACGATCATCTTCTGCGCCTTGGGCGACAGCGAGATGACATTGCCGACCGTGCAGCGGAAGCTTGGGATGTCGACACGCTTGCCGTCGACCTGTATGAGGCCATGGTTGACGAACTGACGCGCCTGTGGCCGGCTGGATGCCCAACCGGCGCGGTAGACGACGTTGTCGAGACGCTGTTCGAGCAGACGTAGCAGGACCTCACCCGTGGGACCGTCGAGGTGGATTGCCTCGATGTAGGTCTTGTGGAACTGCCGCTCGAGCAGGCCGTAGATGTACTTGGCCTTCTGCTTCTCCTGCATCTGGGCGAGATACTCGCTACCGGAGTTACGGCGCCGTGTACGGCCGTGTTGGCCCGGCGGGAAAGGACGGCGCTCAAGTGCCTTGCGGCCCTTCTCATTTTCGAAGATGTTCGTGCCCAGGCGACGCGAGACGCGCACCTTGGGTCCGGTGTAACGAGCCATGACTCAGCCCCTCCGACGCTTCGGTTGACGGCAACCATTGAATGGAACCGGGGTGACATCCTTGATCGAGGTGACCTCGATGCCAGTTTGCTGGATGGAACGCACCGCTGTGTCGCGGCCCGACCCAGGGCCCTTCACCTGAACTTCCGCGCGGCGCATGCCGTGCTCGATCGCGGCCTTGCCGGCCTTCTCGGCGGCCTGCTGAGCAGCAAACGGCGTGCTCTTACGGCTGCCCTTGTAGCCAACTGCTCCAGACGATGCCCAGGCGATGACGTTGCCCTCGGTGTCGGTGATGGAGACGATCGTGTTGTTGAACGAACTCTTGATGTGGATGATGCCCGTACTGACGTTCTTGCGATCACGTTTACGTGGACGCCGACTCGTGGCTGGCTTGGCCATTACTTCCTCACTGCCTTCTTCTTGTTGGCAACTGTGCGCTTCGGGCCCTTGCGGGTGCGAGCGTTGGTGTGGGTGCGCTGGCCGCGGACGGGTAGGCCCTTACGATGGCGAACTCCCTGCAGGCAGCCGATCTCGACCTTGCGCTTGATGTCACCCTGCACTTCGCGACGCCGGTCACCCTCGACCACGAGGTTCTGATCGATGTACGAGCGGATCTGGTTGATCTCGCCCTCGGTCAGATCAGACACCTTGGTGTCGTAGTCCAGTTCGAGGACCGTGCAGATTCTCTGGGACGTCGGAAGACCGATTCCGTAGATATAGGTGAGCGAGATGTCCACGTGCTTTTCGCGGGGGATGTCGACGCCGGCAATACGTGCCATTGATGTAGCTCCTCAGCCCTGCCGCTGCTTGTGGCGGGGGTTAGTGCAGATGACCATGATGCGACGATGGCGACGAATCACCTTGCAGTTGTCACACATCGGTTTGACGCTCGGTCGTACTTTCATGGTTGCTCTCTACTTGCTGTCTTATTTGTATCTGTACGTGATGCGACCTCGGGTGAGGTCGTATGGGGTGAGTTCCACTTGCACTTTGTCGCCGGGGAGAATACGGATGTAGTGCATCCGCATCTTTCCGGAGATGTGCGCCAAGACTGCATGGCCGTTTTCGAGTTCGACCTTGAACATTGCGTTCGGCAGCGATTCGAGGATCTTGCCTTCCAGCACGATCGCATCTTCCTTGGGCTTTGGCAGGGGCTTCTCCTCACCGGGATGGGGCACGACAGCAAAGTGCTGACGCTACGGACATGACGAATTAACTCCGACGCACAGCGCCGCGGCCTGCTAACAAGCCGACGAGTCATGCTAGCGGTGCATTTTCGGAGAACCACGGGTGAGGTCCCCTCGATTTCCACAGACGTGTGCTATGGCCGCCAAACATCATGAAGCAGCCCCAAAATCACCTCCTCAAGCGATTTGAGTCAGCACATACCGATGGCGTAGCCGTATGCGCCTACACAAATCCGAGATTCGGCGTTCGGCGCTTCAGAAGTTGGACGGCCCCCGTCTGCAGCGGGTGAGATCAGACGAATGGGGTCTGACCCCGCGCGTCTCAGACCCCGCGCGTCTCATTTGACCGGCATGATCAGCCCGCCATGGAGTAAGGCTTTGATCCCGTCGATCGCTCTGCGATGTTGCTCGACTGATTCGGTGCCACCCTCGGTGAGACCAATAAGCAAGATTCGAATCAACGCGGCGAATGAGTCTCGGTTCTCGGCGGCAATCTCGCCGGTTGCCACTCCGACATCGACAATGTTGACGAAGAACCGGTCGCGACGCCGCACACTGCGCGCCAGCCTGCTCCGGATCTCGGGGGATCTCCGCATGTCGGTACGAACCGTGCCCACGAACAACGCCAACGTGTAATCCTCCTCGTTCATCGCGTTTGCAGCCTCGAGGATTCCTGCGAGTTTTCCGATGAAGGTGTTGGAGGCGTCAACAGCTTCGTTGAATCGACCATATATGCGGTCCTGCACGTCTCGGTGAACTTCGACATACAGGTCGAGCTTCGACTCGACATAGTGGTAGAGCGCCCCTGTCGTAATGCCGACGGCCGAGGCCACTTCCTTGTTCGTGACCTCGCCATAGCCGCGTTCGGCGAACAACTTGCGGGCGCTGTCGAAGATCGCCCGACGCGTTCCAGCCGAGTCGGAGTCGGGAGGACGACCCCTCCGCTTCGTGGTCACCTGTTCGGTATCGACCATCACACGATTATGACCAAGCCACAACAATTCCGCGCCAGCGGAGCGCCACCTACTCGGATCACATCTCGACCAATTCTCGACTCCGGCCCGCAACGACGCCTATTCCCGGCCTCCTCCGGCAACGAAGCTCTATTGTCATTTCATGCGTCCTCAACTCTCTGCAGCGCTCACAATCCTGGTAGTCGTCACGGCGGCTTGTGGCGGAGGGGATTCGGGCAACGCCACCTCCGCGCCCGATGACCCTGGCGGGACATCGAGCAAAGAAGCCTCCGAAAACTCCTCGGCGCAAGACTCAGGTGCGGTCGAGGGCGGACAGATCAATGGACCGATCGTGTCCCTTCTCTCACCCGATCTCGGGCTCTACGCGATCGACCGGATGACCGCCGAAGTCAGGGAGCTAACGATGGACGGCGTCGAGTTCACGTCACGCAGGGAGCAGCCGATTCTTATTGGCGAGAGTGCCTTCATCCTGACGGCGACAACGATCGAGGGCCAGTCCTACTCTCACGAGGTCGGCATCGGGAAAATTGACCTCGCCACAGGAGAGGGCGTCGAGTTCGTTCAGCTCGGCACCGATCGCGAGACGGACGAGGATACTGATTCGGCCGACTTTGAACTGATCGGTGGCGCTGGTATGACCGTCTGGGTGACACGGGGGTCCTTCGCTGAACCTGACGAAGTCACGTACCTCAGCTTCGATTCCTCAACCGGCGCCGCTGGCAGCGATTTCAAGAGCCTTCCCTACGAAGTCACTACCGATGATGGAACCACTTGCACGGGTTCCGTCAGGGACGAGATTGTCCTCAGCGACGGCACGCTCGCCGGTCTCAGCAATGGGTGGCCAGCCACACTCGATGCCATGACAGGTGAAATCGAGCCGTTAGTGGAGTGGTGCGGTTTCGACGCCGAGATCAATCTCAGTGACCTGCTGGCACCTGAGGAAGTCAACGAATACGCGGTGACCGAAACCGGAGATCCCATTCCACTCGACCGAGCCCCAGACGTTCTCAGAATCGTCGAACCGAAGGTCTCAAACGGCACCTACGTCGAGGGCGACGGCAGCCTCTGGTGGATTTTCAGTTCATTCGGCGTTCATTGGGACAGCGAGTCCCCGTCGGCGTCACTGGGCGGAATCGTGGAATTCGACCTCGCGACCAACTCGATCCTCAACATCTGGCCACTCGGCGACGACACCGTCACATACGAGACCGAAGACGAAGGCATCGCCTCAGTTTCGAACCTCAGCCAGGCGGACCTGCGATTCCTGGACGGTCGACTCTGGATCATGGACCTGCGAGACGATGCGCCGCTTCGAGTCCTCGATCCGGCTGCCGGCACATTGGCATCTTTCGATATCGCAAGAGGTGACGACGTCGACTTCACTACTGCCACTCTCGTCAACTCGGACCCGGAATCCATCTGGCTCGACGTGTCCCGATCGACCATCACGAGCGAGGAGGGCGAGCCTGAGTCCTCGCTCGGAATCAGTTTCTTGGATCAGTTCGACCCGACGAGTGACACGTTTACATCCTCGATCAAGCTATTGAGCATCACCGGCTTCTGACAGTGAAGGCGTTTTCTCCGTTTGTAGGTAATTTCTTGCGGACCGGTCCGCAAGAAATTACCTACAAACGTGGTTTCGGGGGGTTTCAGTTGCGATTTCCGTCGACGGCTTTGACCAGGCGATCGAAAACGTCATCAGGATGACCAATTCCGTTGATCACCACGAGCCGGTTCAGATCTCCGTAGTGCTTGATCAAGGGAAAGGTCTGCTCTTCGTAGAGATCGAGACGGCGGTTCACCGACTCAGGCGTATCGTCCTCACGCTGCAGCACGTCGCCGCCGCACACATCACAGATCCAAGGGTCCGGATCGTTGCCGGTCGCCGTGTAGTTGGTGCCACAGTCGCGACACACGCGCCTGGCGGAGATCCGTTGCAACACAATCTCGCGGGGGACGTTGAGGTCGAGCACCACATCGATGGGGCGTTCACCGGCGATCTTGTCGAGCGCATCTGCCTGCTCGATCGTTCGAGGAAAGCCGTCGAGGATGTAGCCACGAGTTAGGGCATCTGCAGCCGACAGGCGTTCGTTTACCAGCCCGATCATTACATCGTCGCCGACAAGTCCGCCGTCGTCCATGATCTTCTTCGCTTCCAGCCCGAGCTTGGTGCCCTCGCGGCTGGCCGCGCGCAACATGTCTCCTGTGGAGATGTGCGGTACGACGAAGTGCCGGGACAGTCGCACGCACTGCGTGCCTTTGCCAGCACCCTGTCGCCCGAGAATGATGAGGCGGGCGCCGGGGATCACTGCAGACCTACTTGAGGAAGCCCTCGTAGTTTCGCAGTGTCAACTGGCTGTCGATCTGGCGCATGAGTTCGAGTGCCACGCCAACCGAGATCAGCACACTGGTGCCGGCAAACCCGAAGGAGTTGACTCCCGCCATGATCAGCAAGATGTAAGGCAAAATGGCGATGATCGCGATGAACACGGCACCGGGCAGCGTGATGCGGTTCACAGCCTTGGCGAGATAACGCTCGGTTTGTGGACCTGGACGAACCCCAGGAATGAAACCACCTTGGCGACGCAACTGATCTGCCTGACGAACTGGATCGAAGGCAATCGAGTTGTAGAAGTAGGCAAACGCAATGATCATCAACGCAAACAGCGTGATGTACACCCAGTTCTGCGGGTTGACGATGTATTGATCGACAAAGCTCGCAATATCGCCTCGCCATCCTTCGCCCGAACCCAGGAACTGAGACAGGATTACCGGAAGCAGAAGGATCGAGCTGGCGAAGATGATCGGGATAACGCCGGACTGGTTGACCTTCAGCGGGATATAGGTGTTCTGTCCACCCATCATCTTGCGACCGACCACACGTTTCGCGAACTGCACGGGAATGCGCCGCTGACCGAGTTCGACGTAGACGACCGCAACAATGATGCCCAACGTAAGCAACACCATGGCGACAAACCAGAACACCTTGTTGAGCTGGAGAATGCCCCAGAACCCGGCGGGCAGTGACGCGACCACCGAAGCAAAGATGATCATCGACATGCCGTTACCGATGCCGCGCTGAGAGATCAGCTCGGCGATCCACATGAGAACTGCTGTGCCAGCAACGAGAGTTGGAATGATCAAGTAGCCGCGCGGCCAGACTCCGTCAGGGAGCAAGGGAACCGTCGGTGCCGCGCTTGCAGCGGAGAAAAACGCCGTGCCACGACCCGTTCCGAAAATGAATACCAACCCGGTGGCCTGCAGAGTGGCCAAGCCGATCGTCACGTAACGGGTGTACTGCGTGATCTTGCGTTGGCCTACAGCACCCTCCTGCTGAAGCTCTTCGAGCTTGGGTATCACGACACCCAGCACTTGCATGATGATGCTCGCTGTGATGTAGGGCATGATGCCGAGCGCAAAGATCGAGAAGCTCTCGAACGCTCCGCCCGAGAACAGATTCAGGAATCCGAGCGCGCCCTGCGACCCCGCTGACTCGCGGAGTTGCTCGATGGCAATCGGGTCGACTCCGGGAACGCGAATGGCAACACCCAGGCGATACACCACGACCATTGCGACGACGAACAGAATCTTGTTTCGAAGGTCATGGACCTTGAAGATGTTCGCCAGATTCGAGATCACGCTGGCGGCTCCTTTGTCACGGCAAGTTGTGTGGTCGGGCGGATGGATATAGCTGACGAATCAGCGGTTGGCGAACTGGTTGCCCTTCACTGCGGGACGGCCAGCTTTGCCTTCTTCCTTGAACGGAAGTTGGATCAACGTGACCGTACCGCCTGCAGCGGTGATAGCGGATTCAGCCGACTTGGAGATTGCGTGCACGTGCAGGTCGACCTTGGTTGAGATCTCGCCGCGGGCAAGCACCTTCACAAAAGCCTTCTTGCGAACGGAGCCATACGCGACAAGGACCTCCGGGGTAACCGTGGTCTCCCCGGTGGCCTCGACGAGCTCAGCGAGCGTGTGCAAGTTGACGGCCTGATATTCGACACGGAAGGGGTTATTGAAACCCCTCAGTTTCGGCACACGCTGCTTGAGTGGCATCTGGCCACCCTCGAAGCCACGGGCAACGGTGTTCCGGGCGCGCTGGCCTTTTGTGCCGCGACCCGCTGTTTTGCCGCCCTTGCCGCCGGTTCCGCGACCGACGCGCTTGCTGCTCCTTTTGGCGCCGGGTGACGGCGCAAGTTCATGGACCTTCATGGTCAGCTCCCCTTCTCGGAAACCGTGATCAGGTGTGGAACCCGGGCGATCATGCCGCGGATTTCGGGGCGGTCCGGCAGCGTGTTGGTCGAGCCGATCTTGCCGAGCCCTAGCGCGCGCAGTGTGCCGCGATGCTTGGGTTTCGTACCGATCGATGACTTCACCTGCGTGACCGTGATCGTCGCATCGCTCATGAGCTACCACCCGTGCTGACCGGCGTATCAGCTGCGCCGGAGCGAGACTTCTCGCGTTCGTTGTATGCGTTGAGCAGACCCTTCGGCACGAACTCCTCGGCGGGGATGCCGCGACGGGCCGCAATCTCGTCGGGGCGCTGCAGCGACTTGAGTCCGGCGACGGTGGCTCGGGCAACGTTGATGTGGTTGGCCGACCCGAGCGACTTGCAGAGCACGTCGTGCACGCCTGCCTCTTCGAGGATGACGCGGGCCGCACCGCCGGCGATCACTCCCGTACCGGGGGCAGCGGGCTTCATCATGACATTGCCGCCACCGGTCGTTCCGAGAACTGGGTGGATGATCGTGCTGCCTGCCATCGGGACGTCAAAGAGGTTGCGCTTGGCTTCCTCTGTGCCCTTCTGGATAGCTAGCGGAACTTCCTTGGCCTTGCCGTAGCCAAGGCCCACCTTGCCGTTGCCGTCGCCGATCACGACGAGCGCGGTGAACGAGAACCGCCGACCGCCCTTTACGACCTTGGCGACGCGATTGATGGTGATGACGCGCGACTCGCGCAGTCCACCGTCGTCGCCGTCACGGCTGTCACGACCGCGGCCGTCACGTGGATTGTTACTTGGGAATGCCATTAGAACTCCAGACCTGCTTCACGCGCTGCGGATGCCACGGCAGCGATGCGGCCGTGGTAGGCGAAACCGCCTCGATCGAACACGACCTGCTCAATACCAGCCGCCTTCGAGCGCTCCGCGATGAGTTGACCGACACGTGCTGCAGCATCGACGCTGGAACCGGTACCAGCAGAGCGCTGGTCGGCCTCGAGGGTCGAAGCTGCTGCCAGTGTGGTGCCGGTGTCGTCGTTGATGATCTGCACCGAAAGGTGCCGATTGGACCGAAACACTGCCAGACGAGGTCGGGCGGCGGTTCCGTGGATCTTTTTGCGAACGCGGCGATGGCGGCGAATGCGGCCAGTGCGGCGGGCTTGGGCGATCTTGCTCATCAGACGCTCCGTTACTTCTTTCCGGCCTTGCCGGCCTTGCGCAATACTCGCTCGCCGGCATACCGGACACCTTTGCCCTTGTAAGGCTCGGGCTTGCGAATACTGCGGATGTTGGCGGCCACCTGGCCAACCACTTCCTTATCAATTCCAGTGATGATGACCTGGGTCTGCTGTGGCACCTCGAAGACAATGCCGTCGGGCGCCTTGACGTCGACCGAATGGCTGAATCCGAGATTGAGACGCAACGCGCTAGGGCCCTGTGCCTCGGCGCGATAGCCAACTCCGACGATCTCGAGTTCTTTCTTGAAGCCCTCGGTCACGCCGATAACCATGTTGTTCAAGAGGCTGCGAGTGAGCCCGTGCATGGCCTTGGTCTTTTTCTCGTCGTCCGGGCGTTCACACCGGAGCGTTTCGCCTTCCTGGTTGATCGTGATAGTTCCCGGGATCACGCGTTCGAGCGTGCCCTTCGGGCCCTTCACCGAGATGTTGCGGCCGGTGACGTTGATGTCGACTCCGGCCGGAATCATGATGGGTGCGCTACCGATACGAGACATGAATGTGCTCTCTTCCTCGCCTGATCACCAGACGTAACACATGACTTCGCCGCCCACGTTGCGTTTGCGCGCTTCGCGGTCGGTCATGAGGCCATGGGATGTGGACAGGACAGCAACACCGAGGCCGCCGAGCACGCGAGGTACCGATGTCGCCCCGCTGTACACGCGCAGGCCGGGCGTCGAGATGCGACGCAGGCCCATGATCGTGCGGTCACGATCGTCGGAGTACTTCATGTGGATAGTCAGGACATTGCCGACGCCATTGGGCGACGGGGCGGTATCGAATTCACCG
>Ga0209013_10005054_pt1 | contig 11439 bp, 11 predicted proteins | sample Cruoilmetagenom2_FD_187291 | JGI IMG/M metagenome (GOLD analysis project Ga0209013, IMG submission 187291) | Oil polluted marine microbial communities from Coal Oil Point, Santa Barbara, California, USA - Sample 2 (SPAdes) (version 2) | ecosystem: Environmental > Aquatic > Marine > Oil seeps ...
CGAGATCACGCTTTCAATAGCGTGGGTCAGGGCATCGATGCCTGTCGAGGCTGTCAGGCTAGCTGGCAGCGAGAGAACCAGTTCAGGATCCAGCACCGCTGTACGCGGCGCCAGTAGTGGGGAGCCCAGCACAACCTTCTTGCGCTGGGCCAGGTCGGTGATGACTGCCCAGGTAGTCACCTCGCTGCCCGTGCCGACGGTGGTCGGCACGACCAGTAGAGGAGCCAGGGGCTGGGCGACATTGCCCACGCCGAGGTAGGCCGGCAGCTCGCCTGGATTCGTTGCCAGGGTAGCGACGGCTTTCGCTGCATCGATAGGGCTGCCGCCACCGACAGCCACGACGCCATCGCAACTGGCTTCCCGGTAGAGAGCCAAGGCTTTCTCGACTGTCTCCATACTTGGATTGGGCTCGACGGAATCAAAAACCACCAGGTCGACTTTGACCCCGGTCAGAGCAGCCACGACCCGGGCACTGATGCCTGCCCGGGAAACCCCCATGTCGGTTACTACCAGCGCCTTGCCTATGCCCAGTCTCTGGGCCAGATCACCAGCCCTAGCAACAGATCCCGGACCATAGACGACCCGGGTGGCAGCCTGGAAGGTGGCAGTTCGAACCGTGTTCATCGCCATATCACTCAAAACAATCCCTCCGCTATGTGCGCCGCTGGCGCCGGACATAGTCAGGTGTAAGAATGGCCTACGAGATGCACTCGATCCGCGCTTGCGAGAAACCTAGGCCTCACGAGAGAGTGCCACGGATAGCGTTCAGATCCCTGCAACCCTTCACTCTGGCCGGTACACCGCCTGGGACATACCTCCTACGAACTGAGGGAGGTCGGTATGGCCCAGCATCTGCCGGATGGCGTGAGCTTCGCCGGTGTGGAACCAGTAATGGTACACATTGCGGTACAACATGGTACCGATGCTCTCACGCCACGGTTCGCCCTGCCACACCAGGTGTGTCTGCAGCCTGTCCGTTGTCAGCGTGTCAAGGTATTCATCGGCTGCAGCAGTGACAGTCCGCCAGATGTCCCACATCTCTTCCAGTGGGGGCGTACTGGCCGGCCGGCCGAATCCAACCAAGTCAACAAGCTCGGGGACCAGATTCCGCCCCTGGGCAGCCCTGACCCAGTAGGTATGCTCCTGGTTGGCCAGGTGGCCGACGATCCAGCTTATGCAATTCATCGGCTCCAGCCGGCGAACGGCATCCTCCGCCAAGACACCATCCAAACAGCGAAGGAGTTCGCTGCGGGTGAAGCGCAATTGCGTAACCACTGGGTGCAGGGACATGATCTACTCCTTCTTCCTATCACTCCGAATCTTGACCGGAGTCTGGTCTCATTGGGAGAAAACTCCACTGCCCGACAAAAGCTCAGGGCAGGGATCGGATGAACGGTCGCATCACCCGTTCATACAGCTCATCCAGATAGGCTGACAGCCCGGCATACCGCCGGAAGGCGGTGTCCAGTTCCTCTTCCAGGAATCCCCATACCAGCTCAGGCACATCGGCCCGCGGTGGCGCCAGAGCCAGCTCGCGGAGCGTCGTGCAGTAGCCGGACGTATGCCTTTTGCGCACCTCCCGCAGCCCCGTTTGGGCTCGCACGAAACCGGTCACTCCTCCAACCCCCAGCGTGTAGTTAAAGCCCACGCCGCGGGCATCCTCGGCGATCAGCACACTGGGCCGGCGACGGCTGAGGAAATAGAGGTGCGCGTGGCATTCATAGCCCACGTGCAGGTCGCAGGCATCATAGGCGGACATGGCTTCCAGATTGCCCGCCAGATCGAGGCATTCGAATCCCAGTTGCGCCGCCCTTTGGCGGATGCGCCGGTTCTTCTGTGCAACTTCGGGGCTCATCGCCGCGCTGTTTTCACTCTGCAAACTGGGGGACGTATCCGCGTCCGCCAGGTGCATGGCGCAGAACCGCTCCGCCGCGGGAAACATGCCGGCCAGCATATCCATGATGGACTCGGCCTGTTCCACGAAGAAAGGGCTCAGCGGCGGGCTGAAGGCCAGCCGTTCCACTCTGGAGGGGCGCGCCATTGGCTTTCCGAGACTGGGCAGATCAAAGAAAGCCGGATCGCCGGTCATGACCATGTTGTGGATCCCGTGCTTCCGCAGCACCCGGCAGACCAGGTGCTCACGGCAGGAGACCCGATCCACCTGGCCAGCAATGTGCTGCAGGAACGCGACAGTTTGCTCGGAGTAGCGGATGTCACGCCGGCTCTGGTCATCGCCCGGGTAGACGTTCCAATTCGCGCCGATAGGAACCATCGGTACCTGTATGCGGCTCAGATCGTCCACAAGGCGGTAGGTCCCCGGGTGCATCGGCGTATCGCGGATGGGGAAGGCAGGCATGAGTACAGCACGGGAGGCATTGATCTCGGCCAGTTGATCGTCCAGCGGCTCCTCGCGAAAGATAGTAAGGAACTGTCCAGGTCCTTTCTCACGGAGGACAAGTTCCCTGGTTCGCTGTTCGATCAGCTTATCACCAACATTGCGACTTCCGTAGCTGGGACACGTTGTGAGAATGGTGTACGTCATGGTCTGGCCTCAGAATAGATACGTCGTCCCTACAGCTCCTTGCACAAAGGCGTCCGGCATCTGGTCAGCGAACCTGCTGATGGCGTTGAATCCGCTGCAATGGGTGGGGGCGACCAGCGCTGGCTCCAATTGCTGGATCTCGTCGATGGTCCGCTGGACATCCTCGTCCTTTGCCGGTGCGAGGTGGAATCCCCCCAGGATAGCCCACACCCTGTTTACACCACTGATCTCTTTGGCATAGTTGACGGTATTGACGACCCCCGCGTGGGCGCAGCCAGTCAGGACGACCAGTCCCTTATCTTTGAGATTGATGACAATCGACTGATCATCCTCCAGACGGTCGCGGATGAACGAATCGCCCTGCCGGTAGGCCATCCGGGAAGATATGCCAGCCGTCTCAAAGCTCAAGCGCGGTACATTCCCTGTCGTCCAGCAGCCCGGGCCCAATTGGTAAGGGCCTTCCGCTGGAATGATGTCCGCCCCAGCGGCCTCCCACTCGTTGCGAGGCATCAGATTTGGTCCATGCTTCTTGCCATCTTTGTCGATCCCCCAGCGCTCCCGGAAGGCAGCAGGGTGAACAATGACCGGCGTACGGCGGCCTTTTGCATAGGCGCTGATCTCCCCCACAGAAGCATCCTTGTCCCACTCCCGGGGGCTTGGCGACTGGGCAGTCACCGAGAGAACATCCGTCACTGCAGCATAGTGATCCCCGTGCCCGTGGCTCAAAGCGATCTTGTCCACAGCGCTCAGATCGATCTTGAGGCGGCGTGCGTTCTCCAGAAGCGCTATCTCGGTCATGCCCGCGTCCCACAGGATCCGGACGCCGGCGCCCTTGAGGTCCACCAACGCCGCAAAGCCATGCTCTGCGAGCAATGGCTCCTCGGTGAAACGCTTCACCGTCTCTGTCGACTTGACCAGCAGATCGGCCCAGTTATCGACCAGCACGGTAATCTCTACGTCTCGGGTCGCTCCAAAACTCTCAATACTGGCCATCTGTTTCCTCCGATTCTTGGTTCTCACTCTGTCAGGCGTTGGCTCTTTTGCTCCCAGAGCCGCTCCAATCGTTGTAGTGCCTGTTCCACCTGCACCCTGGGGGATAGGCTAGCCGCTCGCCAATAAAAGTACTCCCAGTCAAGCCTCTCCAGGTGGGCCATCATGGCCTCCACATCCTCCCAGTCATGCTTGCCCACATCCGCACCCCGGCCCCACATCGCCTTGAGCAGGATGTTGTCTTCGGGCGGGATGACAGGCACTGTGACGCCGGCGACCTCGTAGCGCGTCAAGCGCTTGGCCATCTCTTCATCCAGGTCCATCAGGGCCAGTCCAGCCAGGATATCGATGCCAGGCAGCAGCAAGCTATGGGTGCCATCCTCATGGTTCGTCGCCTTTGTCTCAGGGAATAGAGCCGCTGCCCACTTTCCCTCGGCAGCCGGCACAAGGATATCCACGTCGGTCAGAGGACGCGTAACGCCATACGCCGTCGCCGCTGCTCCGGCAAACACGGCCCACTCGATACCAGCCCCTTCAAGCCGTCGGGCCACCTCTTCTAGTGCCAACACCTCTCTACCCCTAGACTCAACCTTAACCTCAGCCTCAGCCTTAACCTCTACAGCTTCCGAGCTGTGACGACAAACAGACTCTTGATTGGACGGTTTTCCCGCCCATACTCCAACTGGGCAATCGACCTTCTGACATCCTCGGGATCCAGGTCATGTTCGATCTGGTATAGTACCAGATCTTCGTACAAGATAGTGGCGTCCTCCAACTCGCGACAGTGCACAATTTCCAGGAGGCCCGATTCTTCGAACAGCTTCTTCCACCAGGGAGGAGAATGCATCTTGGAAAAATCGTCCTCCCAGACGTTCACTGTATCGTGGGGCGGGGGCAGGCTGTAATCGAACACCGGTGGAGGATTGCTGAATGCTCCTGGAGAGAACTCGTCGTCAAAAGTCTCCATACCCGCACAGATCTGCCCACCTCTTTTGACGTGCTTGAGCAGATGGTGCAGGAACTCCACACTTCCGCCGTAGAAGCTCAAAGAGTTCATACAGAAGATGGCGTCAAAGTACGCCTCTGCAAAGGGCAGGCAATCCGTCACATCCAGATTCAGTGGAAGAATCCGATCCCGGTATCCGTTCTTTGAGAATTTGGCAGCCAGGGATGTGGCCGAGATCCAAAGGTCGACAGCAACCACTCGAACACCAAACTCCTTTGCCAGAAAAATGCAAGTCGCCCCCCTACCGCAGCCCAGGTCCAGGACGATGTCCCCTTCCTTCAGATCCATGGTTCGGACCATCTGGGCGGCAAGGTACAGAGCGCCGCCCCCCATGCATCCGTCATAGATCTCATCCCGTGAATAGCCAGCCAGATCGGGATAATCCGTGCAGTCGGGCGACCTATACCCGGCCTTAGCTTTCTCTACGTCCATTCCTTCACAGCCGTCCTTGGGATTCCGTCTCTATCGTGGATGTCATAGGTTCAGCCGGCTTCCACTGGTCAATCGGGCGCATAGCCGTTCAGGAGCTTGGGTCCCCTTAGGTTTGTCGCTCTGCTCCTTCACAGACACAACACAGAAGATTCTTTTCGCCTGACTCACCCATTATCAGTAGACCGCAGTGCGGTGCATCGGCAGCCAGCTTTCCCGGAACCTGTGCTCCGGCGAACGTGTTGAATCCATTGAATTCGAAAGCGGGTCAGAATCGAGGCCCGTGACAAGCTTCCGGGAAGTTCATTGCAGCCTACTGATTATACTGCCAAAGAGAACCTGAAGCAAGCAGAGCACAGGTAGGAATGCAAAGGATGCAAGAGTACAACCCCGGCCAAGAAGCGCATTCGATAGGAGCGGGTCGTCTCGATACTTGACCGTTCACCTCGCTGGCAAACGGCTCCCCGGTTACGATCTTGAGCACGAGCCGATAGGGACAGTGGACTGGTGCTCTACCCTCCGGCAATCCTTTTTGTTCTGGGTTAGAATCCCGCCATCCACCCAGTTATCAAAAACAGGGAAGGCCACCTGCAACCTCCCCTCAAATGGGCCACAAGAGACTTGCCATACCGTCTCAAGCCATAGGCTTTCTGACGGGGGTTTGCAGCGTGTGGATATGGATTTGAACCTTACCCAGTTCGTGGGCACTGGCCTTCACGCGCTGATGAAATTCATCCGTAGAACCCCGCGCCCAGCTCTGGCCGAACAGGATGCGCGAGTCTTGATCGTTATGACGGCTGTACAGATGGTCAGAGAGATCAAAATACTCGTCCACGACAGCGTTCTTCCCATAATAGACCATAGAGCGAAAGGTGTCCTGGAGGTGCGATGATTCCGGCCTCGCCCAAGCTCGCACCGATGATAACGTATTTTCCCCTGGCAAGTGGAGCCATGACTGATTCTCCTCGAAAACGCCGTTCAGGTGCAACGTACAAGGGGCAGAGCCCACCCGGCCGCGCCGCACCTATCCTCCCGCCATCTTGAAGCCGGCATATGGGAGAACATGATAATCTTTCCACATGCCCCAATTCATCAAGAAGATTGTCTTCCACCGACGTTGTTACAGTTGCTGTCTCTCCATCGCTTCCAGCAGCACCATGCCCTTGTGCACCGGGTCGGCAGCGACGCGCCGGGCGAGGACCTGAGCCTGGGCTTGAGCCTCGGTACGCACGGCGGCCTCGTCGGCGGTAAGCACCTGGCCATCGCGCACCAGCACCTTCCCGGCGACCATGACGGTCTTTACCTCGTGACCGCTGCCGGCGTACACCAGGTTGGGCACGATGTTGCGCACCGGCAGGTCCAGCACCGGAGATAGGTTGAGCGCTGTCAGGTCCACCAGGATCAGGTCGGCCTGTTTGCCTTTTTCCAGCGAGCCCACATCGTCGCCCAGGCCAACCGCCTGCGCCCCCTCGATGGTGGCCATGCGCAGCACGTCCCAGGCTGGCATCACCGTTGGGTCGCGATACTTGATCTTGTTGAACAGGGCCGTCAGTTTCATTTCGTTAAAGATATTATTGCAGTTGTTGCCGCTAGCCTGATCGGAACCGAGGGCCACTAACCCTCCCGCCTGCCGGAAAGCATAGGCCGGCGGGACAATGCCATCGATGATGCCGATGCTGCCCGAACAGAGCGCCATCCGCGCGCCGCTCCTGGCAATCAGGGCGGCCTCCTCATCGGTGGCCTCGGTGAGATGCACGGCCAGCAATTGCTCGTCCAGGTAGCCCAGGTCGTCCAGGTAAGCTGGCGTCCTCTGCCCAAAGCGCTTGAGCATCTGGTCTATCTCGCGGTCGCCCTGGGCGACGTGCATGTGGATCATCAACCCCTCACGTGCGGCGAGACGCTTGATCTCCAGGAGCTGGTCGCGGGGGATCATGTCGGGGCCTTGCGGGCCCAGCATGACCGTGATGCGCCCCCCTGCGGCGCCGTGCCACTCGCGGGCAAAGGCGAGGGCGGCATCGATCATTTGCTGGCCGGCGGCCGGATCGAGGGGGTAAAGATCGCCCACCTTCCAGCCGGCCATCCCCCCGCGCGGCATGGCGTTGATATTGGGCGTGAGCCGGGCGCGGACGCCGATCTGCTCAAAGAACTCGGGCCAGCCGGGCACCGGGGCCGTATAATCACCCAGCGTAGTGGTGCCAGCCTTGAGCGCTTCCAGGGCATTGAGCCGGATGCCGGCCAGCGCCGCTTCGTTGTCGATGTAGCGCGAGTAGGGGGCCAGCGCCTGCTGCATCCAGTTCTTGGCGTCCTGAGCCACGCCGCGCACGATGGCCAGTGGCGTGTGCATGTGGGCGTCGATAAAGCCGGGCAGCACGGCACAATCGCTGGCGTCGATGGTCATATCAGCCTGAAAGCGTTCGGCCAGCTCGCTGGTGGGGCCGGCGGCGGCGATTTGATTTCCCGCGACCGCTACCGCGCCATCGGCGATATAGCCCACCCCTGTGCCCCGCATGGTGAACAAGTGGGCGTGAGTGACAAGCGTATTTGCGTGCTCGGTCATCGATCTTCCTCCTTTGGATTGCTGATTCATCGGGCTATTGTGGACCAGAGGTCAAGCAGGCAACAGTACACCGAGTCCCTCGAAGCGATGGATGCGGATGCTGCCTCTGGTCTCGGCTGGCGCGTCGCCGGCCACGATCTGCTCAAGGGCAGCCAGCGTGCGGGCCAACATCTCCTTGGGTGCATAGGCCTCGTTGTGGGCGATCTCGCTTTCATCGTCAAAAGCCCACACCTCAGCGCAAAGCTGCCGGCGCTGACCTGATATACCTCGAACCAGGGCTTGGCGCTTTCCAATCGTTCCGGCCTTCGGTTCCCGTCCAGAGGCAGTCCCTCGGTCCAACTGCTGATCTGCATGCTCAACCTCCCAGTAGGCCGGCCTGAACCACTCTGCCGGTGACCGCGTGGACATTGTCTGTGGAGGATTCGGGCTTCCCTCTGTTTAGGGGATCCGTGGTTTGGCTAGAACTTCGCGGATCTCCAATTGGTGAAAGGTGCGCGGATAGGCGGGCCAGCAAACGATGGCCGTATCGGCCCCCTCCCCCGTACCGGCGATGGAAATGACCTCCTGCTCCATGTCCACCAGCCCTGCGTCGGCGGCCATGAGCAAGCATTCTACTGCCACCTTCATTCCCTGCGAAAAGCAGTAAAGCGTATCGCGCACGATCTCTTCGGGTGTTCTCCCGCCGTATTTGCCAGAAAAGGCCGAGCTTACACCATCTCCCAGGGCATGAATGCCGGTAAAAACGGTGATGTCCAGAGCTTCCAGATCGGTTTTTTCCTGCGGCGACATCACCCAGCCCTTGCTCTCCCAGCTATGGCATAGGGAAATGGCAACGATCTTGATCCCTGACGGGGAGAATACTTCCTGAGCCTGGCGAGCCGTATACCCATGCGAAGAAGCGACGACGATCTGTTTGATTCCCAATGCCAGCGCCCGCTCCCTGGCAATCCGGAGTGTTGCTGCAGTGTTCTGCATCCCTGTTTCTTCGAAAATCAGTGTGCCGAGTTCCATTTCTGTTTTCAACTCCTTTCTTGCTAATGCTCGCCGTCGCAAGCGGCCTGGAGCGCAGGCGAGCAGCCCACGAGTTCCTTCTTTTCAGGTCAGGCAAAAGCAGCGACCTTGCTGGTTGCCAGGCCATAGTCATAGAGCGCCTCCGCCCTCTTGACCGCAGAGACAGTACCGTCCAGGACCGGTACGCCAACGGCCTCCTGGATGCGTTTGTCCAGCGGTCCCATGCCAGCGCAGCCCAGGCATGCCACTTCCGCTCCATCCTCCGCCATTGCCTTCTTGGCCTCCGCAGTAGGCTCCTGCACGGCTCGCTCCGAGTTTTCTTTGATCTCGAGCACCGTTAGATCGGTGCAGCGAATGGAAGCACCTTTGCTCTCCAGGCCCGCGAATCGGACCAGGTTTTCGAGCAGGGGTTCACACGCCTTGAACAGCTCGAGCAGACGTTGTGGAAACGTGGGGAAAGAGAGATCTTTATGATATTGCCGGCCTGGAGATCCTCGAGCATACCCTTTGTCAACGTGTGACGCTCTCTTGAGCACCACAGTCAGTATAGGTCTAGCCCGCATCCGTCACGAAGGGTTTGCCATCCTGGCGGCACAGAAGCTGCACCGCGTGGCGGCCGCTATAGAGGACCGGTGGGACCCCGCCGCCGGGCGTGACCCACTGGCCAGCCATATAGAAGTTGGATAGACCGGGCAGAGTCCGCTCGATGAGCTTCCTAATGGCAGAAGGCGTCATCAGCCAACCCTCCCAGGCCCCCCTGTCGTTCAACGTGTAGCGCCACCAGGTGTAGGGCGTGGACACATCGGTCTCCTCCACCTCGGACGAGATTCCGGGGTAGTACGCCTCCAGCCGCTCCAAGATCTCTTTCGCCAGTCGCTCCTTCTCGGCATCGTAGCAGGCCCGGTCGTCCCGACATAGATCGTTCCAGTATTCCCATTCCGTCTCCAGCTCCACCTGGATCACCGTCTTGCCCGGAGGCGCGAACTTGTCGCTGTAATTGAACAGCCGGACCAGCGCCCCCTCGGCCTCGTGATTGCCGATGGCGATAGGCCGTTCCAGCCTGATGGTGGCAAAGCAGGGCTCGCCGCGGAATTCCCGGGCGACGCCATAGTTGGCCATCAGAAGGGGGCGGAAGCGGGGCCAGGTTTGGTAGCGCTTTTTGATCTTGTCGTTCACATAGCGCCCACCCAACATCTTGAAGATGGTACTGTAGCCATCGGCAGCCGAGACCACGGCTTCGGCGCGGTGCTCTAGCGGCACTGGCGCGCCATCCGCCAGGCGGACGCCCACCGCCCTGTCATCTTCCACCAGGATCTCTTCAACCCGGGCATTGTAGGTCACCTCCCCGCCCAGGGACCGGTAGCGCTCCTCGACGGCCCGTACAAAGTCAGCACAACTGCCGTCGATCAGGCCTATCTGCCCGTCAGCCAGTAGTCCCAGCAGCATGAAGACAAAGTAGACGGGCACATCGGGCATGAAGAGGCTCTCGATGCAGCGTTGCAGCCAGGGAGCCTGGACTGCCCGGACATAGCCGGCGACCGGCTGGCCATATTTGCCGAACACGTACTTGAAGAGCCGGCGCATAGCCCACATGTCCTTGACCTGGTCCAGGGGCGACATCAGCTCAGGGGGCTTGCTCATCCCCATTTCGCTCATGTCCGTGCCCTGAAAGGCCCGGGCGCCAGCGATCAACTCGTCTATGATGGCCGTATCAGCCGGGGCGCGGGCCTTTAGGTCGCGAGCCAGGCGATCAAGGTCCTTGGTAAGCGTCACCCTGTGCCCACTGGACTCGTCGACGAACCGGCCGTAGGTCGTCAGGTCCTTGAACTGCACAGCAGGGACAATGCCCAACTGCCGGTAGAGCTCGTACAGTCCTGTACCTGGCTTGTGGCTCATCACGAAATGGATGCCGCCGTCGATGAGATAATCCCCCCGTACCCAGGCAGCGGCCACCCCTCCCGGATGGATGTGGTGCTCAAAGATGTGGCTCTGGTAGCCGTTCATCTGGGCGTAGCAGCCGGTGGCCAGGCCCGCCAGCCCCGCGCCGATGATGATGATCTGTCTTTCGCTCACTTTCTCCCTCCTGTCAGAGCCCGAGCCCCTCAGGCTCTCACAGCTCGCCGTAGACCGTGGCGGGGGCCAGGAGATCTGGAAACCGGCTGCGCAATGCATCCCGAGCCACGTAACACAGATGGCAGGCATCGACGTAGGCTGCCTCATGGGGTAAACCGAACCGGTCCACGAGAGCGGCAGGTCCTCCTTCCATCAGCGGTCCGATGATGGGGTGAGCCTCGGGGTCATACGCGGCCACGATCTCTCCCAAGGGCTGTTGCCAGACGTTGCCCATAACCAGGCCCTGGCATAGGTGGACGTGGCCAAAAGTGTCGACGTGCACGCGCCCAGGCTCGGCGAAATCCTCGTCCGGGCACTCGGTGAACTCGGCCCAGGGCCGCCGCGGCACGCCTTCCGTGAGTTTGGCCACGGCCCGCCCCCGGAAGCGAACCGGACCGCCGGTGATGGGCTCTCCTTTGCCAGCCTGGTCGTAGGCGTTGCATCCCTCCGGGACCTCAATGGCGATCACGCCTTCGGGCAGGCCCAAGCGATCCGCCGCCTCCGTCGCGTTCAGCGCAGACTGCATCATCATCGCCTCGCCGTGGAACAGGTCGCTGGATAGGCTCAGATCGTCAACGCCGATCTCGGCGATGGGTCTCAGCCACTCGACCGCATCCTCAACAGACGTTGCCCAATAGTTGTTGGTGACGATGCCCCGTTTGATGCCCAGCGCGGCTGCCTCCCGGAGGCCGGCGAGCATGATCGGATAGAATAGAAACGGCTCGCCCCCTTCAAAGTAAACCATCTCCACTGTGCCCAACTCGCTGGCCTGGTGGAGCACGTCCTGGATCT
>Ga0209013_10005055_pt1 | contig 11439 bp, 6 predicted proteins | sample Cruoilmetagenom2_FD_187291 | JGI IMG/M metagenome (GOLD analysis project Ga0209013, IMG submission 187291) | Oil polluted marine microbial communities from Coal Oil Point, Santa Barbara, California, USA - Sample 2 (SPAdes) (version 2) | ecosystem: Environmental > Aquatic > Marine > Oil seeps ...
ACTTAGGAAAGGTAGATGGTGATAGCATACAACAACAATTAGGAGCAATTGATCAGATGATAAAAGACATAATACCTAATTATACAGTTGACACGATAGCATTACCATTTGGTATTAGACCAGATGAAGGGTTGCGTAAGTTTATTAAAGAAGGCGAATTTAATGAAAAAAAATATAGATATAATTTAGCTTTTAGAGTAGGTTATAGTGCACCCTATGTGTCAGTAAACAATGTTAAATTTAGTCCATATAATCATCCAAGAGTAACCGCATCTGATATGGACGATTGGGATATGTGGTATGCATTTGATTATTTTGATAACCAATATCCAAGTATGAAATATATTTCTGATGGAAATCCGGGTAGAATATCAGTGCCAAAATCATGGGAGGAAAGAGTTAATAAAGATAGCCTTTTAGATAAAGAATTATTTATCTACGAAAACTAAGTTAGGAGGGATTCCTTGAAATTTCAATATATAATTGGTGCAGCAAGCAGTGGTAAAACAAAATTTGTATATAATGATATAATTGAGAAAGCTATAAAGGATGATAGAAAAACTATTATTATTATTGTTCCAGAACAATTTACATTACAAACTCAAAAGGATTTAGTAACATTACATCCAAATCAAGGAATAATGAATATAGAGGTTTTAAGTTTTCAAAGATTAGCTTATAGGATATTTGAAGAAGTAGGACAACCAAAGAAAAATCCATTAGATGATATGGGCAAAAGTATGGTTCTTAAAAAAGTAGCAGAAGAAGTAAAAGATGATCTTATATACTTTAATAAAACGCTTAATAAAGATGGATTTATAGATGAATTAAAAAGAATGATAACAGAATTATTTCAATATGAAATAACAAAAGAAGATTTATTAAAATATAAAAGTGAATTAAGTGGAAATACAGTATTATCTTCTAAAGTAGAAGATTTGTATACGGTATATGACGCTTTTTTACAATTTACAAATAAAAATTATATAACTACAGAACAAACACTAGATTTATTAAAATGTAAGATAGGAATATCTAATATAATAAAAAATTCGTTGATTTATATAGACGGATTTTACGGATTTACGCCACAACAGTATGGCGTGATTATGTCACTCGCAAAAGTGAGCGAACAAATTAACTTTTCATTAACGATTGATTTAAGAGAAGATTTAGGTAAAATAGTTGATGAAACAGATTTGTTTTATGAAAGTAAAAAAACCTATAATAAATTAAATGAAATTGCATTAGAAAATAATATTAAACTATTGCCAGCAATAAAAGTTGAAAACAAACAGAAAAATAATACGATCGTAAATCATTTAGGAGAAAATATATTTAGATTTCCTTATAGAATTAAAAGACAAGACTTAAATGATTTAGTTGTATTTGGAGGAAATAATAAGTTTAGTGAGGTAGAATTTGTTGCAAGAGAAATAATTAGCCTAGTAAAACATAAAGGATATAGGTATGGTAACATTGCTGTTGTAACAGGTGCACTAACTGAATATGAAAGTTATATAAAAAGGAATTTTATTCAATATAAAATTCCCTGTTTTATTGATCAAAAAAAAGAAATCATGTCACACTCATTAGTAGAATATATAAGATCATTAGTAGGTATATGTGCAAATGGATGGACTTATGAAAGTATTTTTAGGTATTTAAAGACAGGACTCAGGAATATAGAAATTAATAAGATAGATAATATAGAAAATTTTGTTTTGGCTTATGGTATAAGAGGATACGATAATTGGGTAAATAAAGATTGGTATGAAAATTATAAAGAAGTTTATTGTAAATCTGAATATGATGATAAAATTTTAAGGCAAATAAATCATACAAGAATAGAAATTATAAATCCATTAAAAAACTTAAGTGAAAAATTATCTAGCTTTAAATCTCTTAATGTGCAAAGCATTACCCTAGAAATATATGATTTTCTAATTCAGATGAATATTCCACATAAAATTGAATCTTTTATCGAAGAGTTTGGTAATAAGACTAAAATTCAAGAGAAAAATGAGTATCAACAAATATGGAAATTGGTAATGGATTTATTTAACACGATGGTTGAAGTATTAGGAGATGAAGTTGTTACTATCAAAGAATATGCCCAAATACTTGATGCTGGGTTTGAACAATGCAAAATGGGATTAATACCTCCAGGTCTAGATCAAATAGTGGTAGGTGATTTTGAAAGAACAAGACTTCCACAGATAAAAGCTTTATTTATTATTGGCGTTAATGATGGAATAATACCATCTAAATCAGAAGAAAAAGGTATATTTACGGATGATGAAAGAAATGTTTTAGGGTCTATAGGTAAAGAGATGGCTTCAACTAACAAAAAGAAAGTTTTTGAAGAACAATTTCTAATATATAATAGTTTGTCAAAACCATCTGAAAAATTATATTTAACATATGCCTATACTGACCAAGATGGGAAAGCCTTAAGACAATCAGTGTTAATCCCAAGAATAAATAAAATCATACCTAATATGGTACATATAACTGAAGAAATAGATAAAAAAGACAATGCTTATATTAAAGCACCTCATCCTTCTTTTTATCACATGATACAAGAAATTAGAAAATGGACAAAGGGTGAATCTATAGATGATCATTGGTTAGATTTATACAAGTGGTTTTTAAATAATGAAGAATGGAAGGAAAGAACTACTAAAACTATAGAAGGTTTATTTTATAAAAATCAAGAAAAGAGACTTAGTAAAAAAACTATAAAAAAACTATATGGAGATAAAATATATAGTAGTGTGTCTAGGATTGAAAAATTCTCTATGTGTCCATTTTCATATTTTGTGGAATACGGATTAAAAGCTAAACCAAGAAAAGTATATGAAGTTAAGCCGCCAGATGTAGGGATGTTTTTTCATATGGCCCTAGAAAGATTTTCGAAAATATTACAAGAAAAAAATATTGGGTGGGATAAGTTAAGCTTAGAAAAACAAAATAATTTAATAGAAAAAACGGTAGATGAAATATCCCCTTTACTTGGAAATGCAGTTTTTTTAAGTTCTAATAGAAACAAATATTTAACACAAAGGTTAGTAAGAGTTACCAAAAGAGCTGTAGGTACATTAAAAGATCACATAAATAGAGGGGAATTTACGCCAAAAGAATTTGAATTAGGATTTGGTGAAGGTGAAAAACTTCCATCCCTAAAAATTGATTTATCAGAGAATAAAGAAATAAATTTAACAGGCAAGATTGATAGGGTTGATATATTAGAAGATATTGACAACGCTTATGTTAAAATAATAGACTACAAATCAGGAAATACAAAATTTGATATAATAGAAATTTATAATGGAATTCAGTTACAATTAATAGTATATTTAGATGCAGTAATAGAGTTAGGAGAAAAACTTTATAATAAAAAGTTAATACCAGCAGGTGTATTTTATTTTAAGTTAGATGACCCTATGATATCTAGTTTAAAAGAATTATCGCAAGAACAATTAGAAACTGAAATACTTAAAGAACTTAAAATGACAGGACTAGTATTATCAGATGCCGAAGTCGTAAAAAAAATAGATAAAACAATAAATGGATATTCTAAAATAATTCCAGTTCAGTTGACTAAAAATGGTATAAGTGAAAAATCTTCAGTTGCTACACAAGATATGTTTAGATTATTACAAAGTTTTGTAATAAATAAGGTGAAAATAATAGGCAATGAAATTTTGTGTGGTGATATTAAAATAAGCCCATATAAACACAAAAACAAGCAAAGTTGTGAAATTTGTGAGTATTCATCTATATGTTTGTTTGATACTAAGTTTGAAGATAATAAATATAACATACCAAGAAAAATGGAAAAAGAAGAAGTGTGGAATAGTATAAAAGAATCTGGAGATTTTGAAGGTGAAGACGTTGTCAAGGGGAAAAAGGACTAAATATTAAAAAAATAATGGAAAATGTATTAAAAATAGTTAAAAGGGGTAAATATATATTTGATGGACAATAATATATTTAAAGAATAATTTTTATAGTATAATAAAAGGATTTTGTAAGTTTATGTAGTATATATAAGTATAAGTATAAAATCCTATTGAGGTGTATAAGTTGAATATAAGAGTTCAAAGAGAAAATCTCGAAAAAGTGATGTTAAGAAATGAAGCTACTTTAAGTACTAATTCTAAAGGGAGAAATATAGAAGAAAGTTTGTGTGACATAAGAACAGAATTTCAAAGAGATAGAGACCGGATAGTTCATAGCAAAGCTTTTAGAAGGCTTAAGAGAAAAACTCAAGTATTTATGTTGCCAGAAGGAGATCATTACAGAACGAGATTAACTCATACTATTGAAGTTTCACAAATTTCTAGGACAATAGGAAGAGCATTAAGACTTAATGAGGATTTAGTTGAAGCAATAGCTCTGGGGCATGACTTAGGCCATACTCCTTTTGGTCATGCAGGAGAGGAAATATTAAATCAGATTTGTTCAAAAGGATTTAAGCATTATGAACAAAGTTTAAGAGTTGTTGAAAATCTTGAAAAAAAAGGGAAAGGACTAAACTTAACTTTTGAAGTTAAAGATGGAATTTTAAATCATTCTACATCAAGAATGCCTTGCACATTAGAAGGAAAAGTAGTTAGAATTTCTGATAAGATAGCTTACATTAATCATGACATAGATGATGCGATTAGAGCTAAAATACTCACTCATGATGATATACCAAGTAAGTACATGAAAATTTTAGGTTATACATCAAAGGATAGAATAAATAATACGATACATAACCTTGTTAAAAATAGTTATGAAATTAATGATGTTAAAATGAGTAGAGAAGTAGAAGAAGCGTTAAATGGTTTAAGAAAATTCATGTTTCAAAAAGTCTATATTGGTTCAAGGGCAAAGGCAGAAGAAACAAAAGCTAAAAACATGATTAAAGCTCTATTTAAATTTCTTGTTAATGAGCCTGCTAATTTACCTCGAGAATTCCAAATGCGGCTTAGACAAGATAAGTTAAATATGGAAGAGGTTGTTTGTGATTATGTTGCGGGAATGACTGACCCCTATGCTATTAAAAAATTCAAAGAATTGTTTATTCCAATTGCTTGGGATATATATTGACAATATGCAATTAATTATGATAGAATATTGGTTTGTTAAGATGAACAATGAAAACAATAAGAAGGTTACATTATTTGATTGTAATTTAGTTAGTAAAATAGTTCTATATAAAAGGAGAATGATATGTATTATCCTGACGAACTTATAGAAGAAATTCGTGTTAATAATGATATAGTTGATATTATTTCGGAGTATATTCAATTAAAGAAAAAAGGTAATTCTCATTTTGGTCTTTGTCCTTTTCATAATGAAAATACACCGTCATTTTCCGTTAGTAAAGAAAAGCAAATGTATTATTGCTTCGGCTGTGGAGCTGGGGGCAATGTATATACTTTTATAATGGAAATTGAAAATTATAATTTCCTAGAAGCTGTAAAATTTTTGGCAGATAGAGTGAGAATTACTTTACCGACACCAGAAGTTTCAGAAGAAGTCAAATCCATAATGAATTATAAGAAAAGACTACTGGAAATAAATAGAGAGTCGGCTAAATATTTCTTTTATCAACTATATTCTAACAGAGGTAATAAAGCTTTGCAATACCTAAATGATAGAAAATTGAATAATAATATCATGAAAAAATTTGGGATAGGATATTCTAACGTTAATAGAAGTGATTTGTTTACTTATTTGAAAAGTCGTGGTTATAATTCTGAGGAGATGGAAGGTGTTGGAGTTGTTGCACCTGAAAAAAATGGTTCAGGATATCATGATACATTTTGGAATAGAATAATATTTCCTATATTTGATGTTCATAATAATATAATAGGTTTTGGTGGTAGAGTACTTGGTGAGGGAATGCCCAAATATTTAAATTCCAAAGAATCGACTATATATAATAAACGAAAACATTTGTATGGACTTAATTTTGCTAGAACGAGTAAGCGAAACTATATGTTAGTAGTAGAAGGATATATGGACGTTATATCACTTCATCAAGAAGGGTTTGATAATGCCATAGCAACACTTGGGACGTCTTTTACAACTGAACAGGCAATGTTGCTTAAAAGATATACAACTGATATAATTTTATGTTATGACAGTGATAAAGCAGGAGTTGGCGCTGCTGTAAGAGCAATACCGATATTTAAACGTAATGGTATTAATGTGAAAGTATTACAAATACCTGGATATAAAGATCCAGATGAATATATAAAAGCTAAAGGAAAAGAAGATTTTGAAGAATTAATAAAAAATGCCCAGCCACATGTAATGTTTGAAGTTGATGTGCTTAGGAAGCAATTTTCATTAGATAAACCAGATGAAAAGGTTAAATTTGTAATGAGAGTTGCCAGTAATTTGGTTAATATAACAAATAAGGTAGAACGAGAAGTATATGTTAAACAAATAGCCAAAGAGATAAACATATCAGAAAAAGCAATAACTGAAGAAATTAATAAGATTGTTCAAAACACAGGAATAGTTAAAGAACAAAGAAATTTGAATCCAAAAAACGAGCAAAGAAACAATACGCAAGGGCAAGATATAATTGTGGAGGCTCAAAGAAATTTATTAGCTATAATAATAGGCTCAGAAAATATTTTTAATATAATTAAAGAATATATTACTCCAGAAGAGTTTTGTGATCCTGTTTTTAATAAAGTTGCTAACTATATATATGAACAGTATGAAAATGCTAAAAAAGTAGAATTAGCAAATATAATAAATAAGTTTTTTGAAATTGAAGAACAGCAAAAAGTTTCTTCGATTTTAAATGTTAAATGTCAGTTTGAAACATTAAAACAGCAAGAGAAAGCTATAAACGACTTAGTTAGAATTATTAAACAAGGAAGTATTGATAAGTTAACTAGGGAAAATGAAGATCTAGATAATTTGCAACGAATAATTGAGTCAAAAAGACAGTTGCAGCAATTATATATTACTTTAAATAGAGCGTGAGAGGATGGATTTCTATGGAAGCTAGCGAAGCTAATAAAAATCTGATAAGAAAAAAAATAAAAGAATTAACTGAAATGGCAAAGAATAAAAAGAATGTATTAGAGTATAAGGAAATAATGAATCACCTTCAAGAACTAAATTTAACACCGGATCAAATTGAAAAGGTTTATGCTATTTTTGAACAGCATAATATAGATGTAATTGGAAACATTGAAGAGGAAGAGGAAGAAGAAGTAGAAGAAAAAACATTAGATCTATCTCTACCTGATGGCATTAATGTTGATGATCCAGTACGTATGTACTTGAAGGAAATTGGTAAAGTTCCTTTGTTAACAGCTGCTGAAGAAATTGTACTTGCAAAAGCTATGGAACAAGGGGATCAAATGGCTAAGCAAAAACTAGCAGAAGCAAACCTTAGACTTGTAGTTAGTATAGCAAAAAGATATGTAGGTAGAGGTATGCAGTTTTTAGATTTAATTCAAGAGGGTAATCTAGGACTCATAAAAGCTGTAGAGAAGTTTGACTATACAAAAGGATATAAGTTTAGTACTTATGCTACTTGGTGGATACGTCAAGCAATTACAAGAGCGATAGCAGATCAAGCAAGAACAATTAGAATACCAGTGCACATGGTTGAAACCATAAATAAATTAATAAGGGTATCAAGACAATTATTACAAGATTTAGGTAGAGAGCCACAACCTGAAGAAATTGCAAAAGAACTTGATATACCCGTACAAAAAGTTAGAGAAATATTAAAAATTGCTCAAGAGCCAGTATCATTAGAAACACCAATTGGTGAAGAAGAAGATAGCCACTTAGGTGATTTCATTCCGGATTATGATGTTCCGGTTCCTGCAGAAGCAGCAGCTTTTACTTTATTAAAAGAACAGTTAATTGATGTATTAGCTACATTAACTGATAGAGAACAAAAAGTTTTAAGATTAAGATTTGGATTAGATGATGGAAGAGCAAGAACACTTGAAGAAGTTGGTAAAGAGTTTAGTGTTACCAGAGAAAGAATAAGACAAATTGAAGCAAAAGCTCTCCGAAAGTTAAGACATCCAAGTAGAAGTAAAAAATTAAAAGACTATTTAGAATAAATTACAAAACCCTCCTAAAAGGAGGGTTTTATAAAATCATAATAAGGCATGTTTATTGTTTAGAGATGCCTAACATAGAAAGGTGAGATATATGGAGATTTCCAATAGACTAAAATCTTTAGCTGAAGAAGTTGACTATAAATCCATTGTTGTAGATGTAGGTACTGATCATGCTTATTTACCAATATATTTATATAAAAAAAATAAAATAACAAAAGCTATTGCAGTTGATATTAATGAAGGCCCTTTACAAAAAGCTAATGAAAATATATCTAAATACAACCTCCAAAATTTTATAGAAACTAGGTTATCTGATGGATTAAAAGAGATAGAGTCAGGTGAAATTGACACAGTTATAATTGCTGGTATGGGTGGTATGTTAATAAGCAAAATATTAAAAGACAAATTAAATTTATTAGATAAATGTAAAAAATTAATATTACAACCACAGTTAGATAGTGATGAAGTTAGAAAAACACTTCATTATCTTAACTTTAAAATAATTAAAGAAAAAATGATAAAAGAAGAGGGTAAATACTATAATATAATTGTAGGGGTAAAAGGAAATGAAATTTATTCTAAAAAAGCAGATTATAAATATGGAAAAAAATTGATAGATTGTAAGGATACTGTATTGAAAGAGTATTTATATATACAAATTGGGAAAACTATGGAAATAATACAGCATCTCAAACAAAAAAACTCTGAGAATGCAACAAGGACTTTAACTCAAAAAAATGCGCTTTTAAAAATTATGGAGGAGGTATACAGTTGTCTATAAAATGTAGTGATATAGTTAAGCATATGGAAGAATTAGCACCAGTTAAATATGCTATGGATTGGGATAATGTTGGACTTTTAGTTGGAGATAGCACTAAAGAAGTAAGCAAAGTTATAATAGCTTTAGATGCAACGAGTCAAGTTATTGATGAAGCTATTTTACAAAAAGCAGATATTATTATTACTCATCACCCTATTTTATTTAAATCAATTAAAAAAATAACAGATGATAGTATTAAGTGTAAAGACATAATGAAACTTATAAAAAATGACATCTGTGTATATTCAGCCCATACAAACCTTGATATAGTACCTGGTGGAACTAATGATGTTATGATAAATTTGTTTGATGTAGAAAACATTACAGTACTTAAACCAGTGGATAATAATATGTATAAAAAGGTTGCAGTTTATGTTCCTAAAGAACATGTTAAAAATGTAAGAGAAGCAATGTGTCTAGCAGGGGCAGGTGAATTAGGAAATTATAAAGATTGCGTATTTATGACAAAAGGTGTAGGAACATTTACACCAGAAAATGGTGCAAACCCTTTTCTGGGGCAAGTTGATGTTCTAGAACAGGTTAAAGAAATAAAATTAGAAACAATAGTGGATGGGGGAAAAGTCAATCAAGTTATTAAAGCTATGATTCAAGCGCATCCATATGAAGAAGTTGCATATGACATATTTCCTTTAGAAATAAGAGAGAATAAGTATGGATTTGGAAGGGTAGCCATACTTAAAGATTCCCTTAAACTAAATAATCTTACTGAAATTTTAAAAGATAAACTTAGATTGAAAAATATTAAAGTATCTGGAGATTTAGATAAGGAAATAAAAAAAATTGCTGTATGCACTGGAAGTGGTATGGAATTTGTAAAAGAAGCATTTGTTCAAAATGCAGATGTATATATAACAAGTGATATAAAATATCATGAAGCTAGTGATGCAATGAATATGGGAATGGCATTAATAGATGCAACTCATTGTGCCAGTGAAAATATAGTAGTACCGAAACTATGTGAATATATTCAAACATTAGATGACAAATTAGAAGTTATAGAGTCTAGTGTCAATTGTGAGCCTTTTAGCATAGTATAAAATAACTAAAATAGTATTGGAGCAATATATGAGAGAGGTGAAATGTGTTATGGTAAATATTACACTTGAGGATGGGACAGTATTAAAACTTAAAAAGGGTACAACGTTTGAACAAATTAGTAAAGAAGTTAATATTGAGTCAAAATCACCCATTATGTTAGCCATTGCTAATGGAAAATTAAGAGAATTAGCCTCTAAAGTTGAATACGATTGTAAGGTTAAATTTATTGATTTGAGTAATATGGACGGGTATAGGGTTTATCAAAGAAGTATGAAAATAGTATTACTAAAAGCTATTTTTAAAATTTTAGAAGAAAAACAAATTAAGAAAGTAATAATTGATTTTTCTTTGAATAAAGCTTTATATTGTGATATAGAAAGTGATGAAAAAATAGATAATGAATTAGTTATTAAAATAGCAAATGAAATGAAATATATTATTGACGAAGATATTCCAATAATAAAAGAATCTTTAAGTTTAGATGATGCTATGGAATACTTTGAAGAGAAAAAAATGTATGATAAGTTGAAATTATTTAAATATAGAAGAGTATCTACAGTTAACTTATATAATCTAGGAGAATATAAAGATTATTTTTATGGTTATATGGTTCCAAGTACAGGGTATTTAGGTGATTTTAAACTAATAAAATATAGTCATGGGTTAATACTTCAAATGCCTAGCTTAAAATATCCACATGAAGTTAAGGCATATAAACCATTTAACAAATTGTTTAGTGTTTTTCAAGAATCAAAGAGATGGAGACAGATTTTAAATGTAGAAACTGTTGGTGAATTAAATGATGAAATATCTAAGGGGAACATTGGAGATATAATAAGAGTTTCTGAAGCTTTACATGAAAAAAGAATAGCTGCAATTGCAGATAAAATAATTACCCATCAAGATGAAACAAAAGTGATATTAATAGCTGGACCCTCCTCATCAGGAAAAACTACATTTGCCCAGAGATTATCAATTCAGTTGAAAGTTAATGGGATTATTCCACAGCCAATTTCAGTTGATAATTATTTTGTTAATAGAGAAAAAACGCCATTAGATGAATTTGGTAATTTTAATTTTGAATCTTTATATGCAATTGATATAGAGAAGTTTAATGATGATATAAATAAATTAATGATAGGAGAAGAGGTTGAAATTCCTTCTTTTAATTTTATAACAGGTGAAAGGGAATATAGAGGAAACTTAATTAAACTAGAAGAAAATGCGGTTTTAGTTATAGAGGGAATACATGCGTTAAATGAAAAATTAACTAGCTCAATATCTAAAAATAAAAAATTCAAAATTTATATCAGTGCCTTAACTCAATTAAACATTGATGATCATAATAGAATACCAACTACAGATGGAAGATTATTAAGAAGAATAGTTAGAGATAATCAATATCGTGGTACAGATGCTGCAACGACGATTGATATGTGGCCATCGGTAAGACGAGGG
>Ga0209013_10005056_pt1 | contig 11435 bp, 9 predicted proteins | sample Cruoilmetagenom2_FD_187291 | JGI IMG/M metagenome (GOLD analysis project Ga0209013, IMG submission 187291) | Oil polluted marine microbial communities from Coal Oil Point, Santa Barbara, California, USA - Sample 2 (SPAdes) (version 2) | ecosystem: Environmental > Aquatic > Marine > Oil seeps ...
CAGCTGGTCAAGCCGCAAGAGCACATATGGTAGATTTTGTAGGGAATGGTGGTGACGGTTGGACTATTACAGATGGAGGGCTTTTTAGTGGAACATGCGGTCAATTAGGCATAGAAGATAATGGGATAGATAATATTCAATTATATCCAAATCCAACAAAAGGCAATGTTACTATTTTTCTTAATTCGTCTGCTTCTTATTCTTTAGTAAATATGTTAGGTCAAGAAATGCAAAAAGGAACTTTTACTTATGGAGATAATACATTGGATGTTTCAAATTTCGCAAAAGGCTTGTACTTACTAAATGTAAAAACCAGCCAAGGCACAGCCACTAAAAAAATTATTAAAAAATAATTTTTCAACAAACTATTAAAACCAACTTTATTATGATAATAAAATTATTCTGCAGTAAAACAGCCCAAAAATCTTTAATTTTTATAACCTTTTTTATTTTTAGTATTAGTGTGTTTTCACAAAACGAGTTTATTACTACCTGGAAAACAGATAATCCAGGAACGTCAAATGCCACATCTATTACCATTCCAACATTTGTAGGAGAAACATATAGTTATGATGTAGATTGGGATAATAATGGGACTTTTGATGAGTTTGGATTAACTGGAAACGTTACTCACGATTTCACATCTACAGGTACTTATACCATTAGAATACAAGGTACTTTTCCACGTATTTATTTTAATGGTGGAGGTGATGCACAAAAAATTATTTCTATTGACCAATGGGGAGACATAGCCTGGTCTTCTATGTCATCTGCTTTTTACGGAACTTCTAATTTAGTTGGTAATGCAACAGATACGCCTGATTTATCTAATGTAACAGATATGTCATTCATGTTTGTAATATCAGCATTTAATCAAGATATTAGTGCTTGGGATACATCAACAGTAACAAATATGGCTGGGATGTTTGCAAGCTCACCAGGATTTAATAATGGAGGTCAACCACTAACTTGGAATACAGCAGCAGTTACAAGTATGAACCAAATGTTTGTTAATACACAAGTATTTAATCAAGATATCAGTTCTTGGATTACATCATCTGTTACAAATATGTATGCTATGTTTCAAGGAGCAGTATTTAATCAAGATATCGGTTCTTGGGATACATCAGAAGTAACAGATATGCGATATATGTTTGCATATAGTTCAAGTTTTGATCAAGATTTAGGCAGTTGGAATGTAGAAAAAGTAGCAAACTTTGAATCTATGTTTGATGAGAATACGACGTTTAATAATGGTGGGCAGCCTTTAACTTGGAATACAATAGGAGCAACAAATTTATCTTATATATTTAGACGCACTACAGTATTTAATCAGGACCTTAGCGCTTGGAGTTTAGGCACAGTAACAAATTGGGTTCAAATGTTTCAAGGAGCATCTGCATATAATAATGGAGGACTGCCTTTAACTTGGGATATTAGTGGTTTAACAAGTTTGTCTCAATTGTTTGCAGGCGCTCCTGCATTTAATCAGGATTTGAGTTCTTGGGATATAAGTAATATTACAAACTTCAACGGGATGTTTTATAATGCATCAGCATATAATAATGGAGGCGTATTATTAAATTGGGATGTTACTGGAAAAACTACTTTAGGAGGAATGTTTGATAGAGCATCTGCATTTAATCAAGACATAAGCGGTTGGAATGTAGCGAGTAATACAGACTTTGGGTTTATGTTCTCTAGAGCTACAGCTTTTAACCAGGATATTAGCGGTTGGAATACACAAGCAGCCCAATATATGAACGGAATGTTTATTGAGGCTACAGCATTTAATCAAGACATTAGTTCTTGGGATACATCTTCGGTAATTAGTATGTATTTAATGTTTGAGGGAGCTTCAACTTTTAATCAAGATATAGCAAGTTGGGATACTTCTCTGGTTGAAAATATGAGTAGAATGTTTAAGAACACCATAGCTTTTGATCAAAATATTGGTAATTGGAATGTAGAAAACGTTGCTAATTTTTACCAAATGTTTAATGGCGCAACCATTTCTCAAGCAAATTATGATGCCTTGCTTATTGGTTGGGATGCTCAAAATCTATCACCAAATGAATCGTTTGATGCAGGAAATTCGCAATTTTGTTCGACAGAAGCTCAAGCAGCAAGAACGCATATGATGAATCCAACAAATACTGGAGGTGATGGTTGGACTATTACAGATGGAGGTCTTTTTGGAGGCACTTGTGATGTGTTAGGTGTAGAAGATAATGAGTTAGATAGTGTTTTGGTATACCCAAACCCAACAAAAGGAAATGTGACTATTTCACTAACTTCTTCTGCTTCTTATTCTTTAGTAAGTATGCTGGGTCAAGAAATACAAAAGGGCACTTTTAATTTTGGAGATAATACATTAGATGTTTCACATTTGTCTAAAGGCTTATACTTTTTAAATGTAAATACAAGCAACGGAAGCGCTACTAAAAAAATTATTAAGCAATAGTTATTACTAATCAACCAATTTTTTAAAAAGCACCATTTAGGTGCTTTTTTTATTTGTACTTTTCTAAACAATTTATAAAAGGATGTGACTTTTTTTTAAAAACTGTGTCTTAAAATAAACCCTTAACAATAAATTGAAAATAAATCAAGAATATAAAGATTTATCTGATGAAGATTTAGTTAAAGCTATAGTCTCTAATAACGATACTTTGCTATTCGAAATTTTGTATGATAGATACGACAAAGTAGTTTATAATAAATGTATAGGGTTTTCTAAAAATGCAGATGAAGCTGAAGATTTAACACAAGATATTTTTTTAAAACTCTTTGTTAAATTAAACACATTTAAAGGGAAGTCTAAATTTTCTACTTGGTTGTATGCTTTTACGTATAACCATTGTGTAAATTATGTAAATAGAAGTACGGCAAAAAAGATTGAGCAAAAATCTGTAGATGCCGAGAATTTAGAAGATTCATATTATGATCCAGTTGAAGAAGAGAGTATACATAAATTAAAAGTTGAAAAATTGAAGGAAGCACTAGAATTAATTTCTCCCGAAGAGAAAATGATTTTGTTGCTTAAATACCAAGATTATTTAAGTATTAAAGAGCTTAAAGATGTTTTTGGTATTGGAGAAAGCGCAGTAAAAATGAGGCTTAAAAGAGCCAAGGAAAAGCTCATTAACGTTTATACAAACAAGGAAAATCATGGATAATCCATTTAGAAAAATAGATCAGCCTTTAAGAGATGTTCCAGAGGAATTAAAAGCTAAAGTCATGAAAGATATTGCTACAGCAAAACTTTTAATGGAACTGGCTAATTTATTTTCTTTAAATGTAGGAAGCGTTGTGGAACGGACCATAAAACAGCGAAAAGATTAACATTAAACTATTGTATAAATAATACCAACATTAACACTAATCTAAAACGAATAGCAATGGAAACCCTAACAGAATGGAAAAATTTAGCAATTGAGAGTTTCTCTACTACAGGAATAAACATTCTAAAAGCATTGTTGGTGCTTTTATTTGGATGGCTTTTTATAAGGCTTTTATTATCTGTATTAAAAAGAGCATTAAAATTCATCAAAATTGATAAACTTGGTAAAAAGCTAAATGACATTGAAATTATTGAAGGTAAAAAGCTAAATATTAATATTTCAAAAGTTATAATAACTTTTGTAAAATGGTCATTATTATTAATATTAGTAATTGTAGTTTCCGAAATGATGGGATTAACAATAATCTCTGAAGAAATAGGTAATCTGCTTCATTATTTGCCTCAGCTCTTAAGCGCTCTTATTATCTTTATGATAGGACTTTTTATAGCCAACTTTGTTAAAAAATCCATTCAAACCTTCTTTAAATCTTTTGAATTATCTGGCTCCAAAATTGTAAGTCAAATAGTGTTTTTCATCTTGCTAGCAATTATTTCAGTAACTGCTTTAAATCAAGCAGGTATTAATACTGAAATTATCACAAGTAACCTTACGCTTATTTTTGCTGCATTTTTAGTATCTGTATCATTAGCAATTGGGTTAGGAGCTAGAAGTATAATAGCCGACTTGTTAAGAACATTTTATACAAGAAGAACTTATGAAGTTGGTCAGAAAATAAAATTTAAAAAAATTGAAGGTGAGATTATGGCTATTGAAGATTTAACTATGACCTTAAAAACCGAAAAAGGAAAATTAATAATACCAATTAAAGATATTGTAGAGAATCGGGTTGAAATTCAGGGATAATTTGTTATGGTATAAGTTATTGTTAGGGAAACTTGAAAATTGACTCCTCTACATTTTCCCTTTCCATTAATTTGGGAAGGGATTTTTTTACGTTTTAAAATAAATCATTTAAAACTTTAGCAAGTCTAATCCCAGCAATTTGCAATTGTGAACGTACAGTTTCAAAATTATCGTAAGAATAGCGATAACGTAAATTATCTCCTTCTTTTACCGTAGCGTAAACTTTACGAGTTAGTAAATGAGTTTCATTAATCCAATTTATAATAGTACCTTTTTGTATTGCTTTTACTTGAACTTTTGATAAAACGTCTACATTTTCAGCTAATTCAATATAACCCATATTGAAACTGTTTATCATTTCTTTATCCCAAACCCTATGCAAATTTGTATCATTAAAAAACCACTGTACTTTAAAGTCATTTCCACCTCTATCTTCGGCAAGACCAACATGCATAGGTTGATGTAAATCACCTATTAAATGGATAAGCATTTTTAAATAGAATGCTTTATCATCATCACTTGAGTTTTCGTCTTTAATTACTTTTTTGCAATAAGCTATACCTGTAGCTAAATCTCCATTTGGGTTTTTTTCTGAATCTTCATAATTTGAATCTAAAGGCATATTTACATAATGCCAAGAATAAAAATCATTGTAGCGTTTATCTGATTTTATATCATCAGCATATGTGGATACAAAGGCAAGTGATTGACCTTTTAGTAACTTTTTAATTTTACGTTTGGTACTTGACTTTAAATGTTTTTCGGCAATTTTACCAACAGTACGATGTCCTGTATTACTCCATCTTAATGATGAATTTGCATTAAAAGAAAATATAAATATTGCTATAAATATGAAAGTAAATTTTGTTTTCATGATTATTTCTTTTTATTCCGTTTATTATAATTTTTATCACCTCGAGTTTTTGGCTTTTTATATTTGGCAGCAATTTTAAATTTATACGAACCGCCTAAATTTTCTTTTTTATTCTTTTCAGATTTTTCATGAAAAGCAGGCCCTGGAGCATCATCGTCTGTTTTTCTTTTAGTAGGATTATGATGCTCTACGATTTTTGGGAACTCTTCTTCAATAAGTTCTTTTGAAACTTCTACATTTTCAGGAAAGTCAACATATGGAATTTGTATTTGCATTAAATCTTCTATAAGCTGTAACCCTTTTTGCTCTTTTTCAGTCGAAAATAATAAAGAAATGCCTTCTTTTTCGGCACGTCCAGTTCTACCAATACGATGCATGTAATTTTCAGGATAATCTGGTGTATCAAAATTTACGACATGAGAAATGGTGTCGATATCTAATCCACGAGCCATCACATCTGTAGCAATTAAAATACGATTCTCACCTTTTCTAAATTGCTCGATACTTCGTAGTCGGTAATTTTGTGTTTTGTTAGAATGTATGACACAACACTCATCATTAAAAGTAGTTTCTAGAGCTTCAAATAATCGATCAGCCATACGTTTAAAACCAACAAAAATGAGCACTTTATTGAAAGTGTCTTTATCATTTAACAAATGATTCAACAAATTCACTTTAGTATAAAAGTTTGGTACATCGTAACGCTGCTGTAAAATATTATCTAAAGGCGTTCCTGAAGCTGCAACCGAAATACGTTTCGGATTCACAAAAAAGTTATTAATCAATGCATCTACATCTTGTGTCATAGTTGCTGAAAACATAATGTTTTGCCTACGTTCTGGAAGGATGTCAAAAATATTTATAAGCTGATGCCTAAACCCTAAATCTAACATAACATCAACCTCATCTATAACTAGTTTTTGAATAGATTTTAATTGTAATACTCGGCTTAAAGCCAAATCGTATAAACGTCCAGGAGTTGCTACCAAAATATCTAAACCTTGTGCAACTGCTTGTTTTTGAGTGTTTATATTGGTGCCACCATAAACACCAAGAATTCTCACATTTATATATTTGGTTATTTTTTTTAATTCATCTGTAATTTGAACAACAAGTTCACGAGTTGGCACTAATATTAGTACTCTTGGATTCTCCTGTTTAGAAAATTTTAAATTTTTAAGTATAGGAAGTAAAAATGCAAACGTTTTTCCAGTTCCAGTTTGTGCAATGCCAATCATATCTGCTCCCGAACTAATCACATTAAAAGATTGTTCCTGAATAGGAGTTGGAGCTGTAAGCCCTAAGTCGTCTAAGGCATTATATAAAGGAGTATTTAAATTTAAATCTCTAAACGTCACAATTATTATTTAAGCTGCAAAGATAGTTTTTTAAGACATTTTAATTTCAGTAATTTGCTATCATTATTTTTTTATTGAGAACACGACAAAAACATATATTAAAAAATTCTGAATTATTCAAAGAAAAGCTCTTGGTTTGGAGTCAGCAATTTGATGATATAGTTTGGTTAGATTCAAATCAATTTAATCAAGAATACTCTAATTATGATGCAATTTTAGCTGTTGATGCTTTTACAAGTATTCAAACAGATTATATAGATGCATTTGATAAACTTAAAGAATACCAATCCATAACAAACGACTGGATTTTTGGTTACCTTACCTACGATTTAAAAAATGATTTGGAAGATTTACAATCTAATAATTTTGATGGATTACAATTTCCTGACCTTTACTTTTTTCAACCAAAAAAGTTGTTTTTATTTAGTGGGAATGAAGTAGAAATAGAATATTTATATTGTGTTGAAAGCGAAATGGAATCCGATTTAAAAGAAATTCAAAAATCTAAAAGTCTAAAAATCAAAGAAGCTAATCAGTCTGTTAAAATTAAACTCCGCATCCACAAAGAAGACTATTTTGAAAGAGTAAATAAAATTTTACATCATATTCATAGAGGCAATATTTATGAAGCTAATTTTTGTCAAGAGTTTTATGCTGAAAATACTACTATCAATCCTTTAGAAACTTATTTTAAGCTAAACGCTCTTTCAAAACCTCCATTTGCTACGTTTTTAAAGTGTAATGATAAGTATTTGCTATCTGCTTCGCCAGAACGTTATTTAAAAAAGAGAGGGAATACTATTATTTCCCAGCCTATAAAGGGAACTGCTAAGCGTTCAGTAGATTTGGAAGAAGACAATAAATTAAAAACCGAATTGCTTAAAGACGAAAAAGAACGCAGCGAAAATATTATGATTGTTGATTTGGTACGTAACGATTTGTCAAAAACAGCTTTAGAAGGGAGTGTAAAAGTTGAAGAACTTTGTAAAATTTATACCTATAAGCAAGTACATCAAATGGTTTCCACAGTAGTCTCACAAGTAGATAATTCTGTACATCCCATAGATATTTTAAAAACAACATTTCCAATGGGAAGTATGACAGGAGCACCAAAAATTTCAGCAATGAAAATAATTGAAGACCTTGAAGAAACTAAACGTGGCTTATATTCTGGAGCTGTTGGTTACTTTTCACCTGAAGGAGATTTCGATTTTAATGTAGTAATACGTAGTATTTTATACAACAAAACTAATAACTATATCTCCTATTCGGTTGGTGGAGCAATTACAGCAAAAAGTAATCCGCTAAAAGAATATGAAGAATGTTTAATAAAAGCAAAAGCGATGCGAGAAGTTTTAGAGGATTAATCTGAAATTTTCATAAAATGTTTATTTACATTATTAAATATTTTTTCTACAAGATCAATTTCTAGTTGTTTTATCTTCGAAATTTCTTCAAAACTCAATTTTCCAAATACATAAAGATCAACAATTTCGGTCACTTTTATAGGAAGAGAACTATACATATTTCCAAGTTTCTTCTTTTTGTTTATACTAGATATGTCTTCAACATCAAAGGCATTTAATATTTCCGAACCATTATCATCATACAAAAAAACATGTTTATGAGTTCTATCTTGTTTGTACGAAATATCATTTAGTTCGTCAAGCATTATATAGTCAAAATCTTCATCAACTGTGAAAGATTCTTCTAAGTTGTCTAATTCTTCTTTTAGAATAGTACTTGTACTCATCGTGTTTTTATGAAATGATTCTTTTTTAAAAAGCTCATCCAAATCATTATCAATAATTTTAAACAATTCTAGTTTAATAAACATAGTACTAGCATCTTGGTTATATCCTCTTTCATAAAGTTTTAAAATGCCCTCATTAATAATGCCTTCAGTTTTATACATATTTTTTGGCAGAATTCCCATGGATTCACCTATATATAATCTATGTTTAACATAAGAAAGTAAATGTTGTTTTGCAGAAAGAACTTTATTTTCAAATTCGGTTTTAGGATTAATATTTTTCATGATTTTATGTTTTTTGAGTTTGTGTATTTAAAAGTATAAAAGAAATAAGAATAGTGTTATGATAATTATCATGTTCGAGTTAAATAAATGTTCAAAATTGTATATTTGAGGCATGCTATTAAAAATGCAAAAACAAATTGATTTTCATTTCTCTTTTTTAGAAAAAAGTAAACTTCTTATAGCTATATCTGGAGGCGTTGATAGTGTGGCTTTAGCACATTTATGCTACAAATTAAATTTAGATTTTGCATTAGCACATTGTAATTTTAATTTGCGTAGAGATGAAAGTGATGCAGATGAACAGTTTGTACTGCAATTAGCAAATAAATTAAATAAAGAAGTATTAATAGAGCGTTTTGATACCGAAACCTATGCGAAAGAAAATAAACTTTCAACTCAAATGGCTGCTCGTGATTTGCGTTATCAATGGTTTAATGAGTTAGCAGTACAGTTGGGTTTCGATTATATTTTAACAGCTCATCATGCTGATGATAATTTAGAAACATTCCTTATTAATCTTTCAAGAGGAACAGGATTGGAAGGTTTAACAGGGATTCCAGAAATAAATGAAAATATTGTTAGACCATTATTGTCTTTTTCGAGAGAAGATATTGAAACTTATGCTAAAACGGAAAATTTAAAATGGCGAGAAGATGCTAGCAATACATCTAATAAATATTTGCGTAATAAATTGCGATTAGAGGTTATTCCAAAGCTAAAAGAAACCAATCCTCAATTACTCCAAAACTTTAATAAAACACTTGAGCATCTTAAAGATTCAAAAGATATTATTGATGATAATATTGATGTGATTTCTAATGAGGTTATTCAAAACATTAACAATAATAGTATTAGTTTCAATATTTCTGAAATCAATAAGCTATCAAACCCTAAAGCGTATTTATACGAACTTTTAAAAGCGTATGGTTTTACAGAATGGAATGATGTTTATAATTTATTAGAAGCACAGTCTGGTAAACAAGTTTTTTCTAAAACTCATCGTTTAATTAAGGATAGAGAATTCTTATTATTCTCCAAATTAGATTCAAATGTCTCCTCGAATGTAGTCGAAAGGTTATTAATTGAAGTAAATACAAAACAATTTAGGACACCAATTGGAACTTTACATTTTGAAACAACTCAACAACTCAAAGACTTAAACACATCAACGATTTTTGTAGATAAAGATTTACTCAAATTCCCATTATCAGTTAGGCAATGGCAAAAAGGAGATTATTTTTATCCTTTCGGCATGCAAGGCAAAAAAAAGTTAAGTAAGTTTTTTAAAGATGAAAAATTATCTTTATTAGATAAAGAAAATGTTTGGTTATTATGCTCTGGAGAAGATGTAGTTTGGGTAATTAATAGAAGGCTAGATGAACGTTTTAAAGTAACAGAAAAGACAACACAAATTTTAAGTATCGAATTGAATAAATGAAACTACAAGGACAAATAGTCGATATACTAAACAAACGTATTTATAAAGGAGAAATCACAATTGCTGACGGAAAGTTAACTTCTATTATAGAAAAGGAGCACGACGTAAATCATTACATTCTCCCAGGTTTTGTCGATGCTCATATTCATATTGAAAGCTCTATGTTGGTGCCTTCGGAATTTGCTAAACTTGCGGTGACTCATGGAACTGTTGCTACAGTTTCTGATCCACACGAAATCGCAAATGTATTAGGAGTAGAAGGTGTTGAATTTATGATTGATAACGGAAAAAAAGTATCATTCAAATTCAATTTTGGTGCACCTTCATGTGTTCCTGCAACGAGTTTTGAATCTGCAGGTGCTATTATAGACTCCGATGATATAAAAACGTTGATGGCTAATCCAGATATCAAGTATTTAGCCGAAATGATGAATTATCCAGGAGTTTTGTTTGATGATAATGAAGTGCTAAAAAAAATTGCTTGGGCAAAACATTATAATAAACCAGTAGATGGTCATGCTCCAGGGTTACGAGGAGACGATATTACAAAATATATTAATGCTGGAATTTCTACAGATCACGAGTGTTTTACTTACGAAGAAGGTTTAGAAAAACTTCAAAAAGGCATGAAGGTCATAATTCGTGAGGGTAGTGCCGCCAAAAATTTTGAAGCACTTATCGATTTATTACCAGACCATTTTGAGAATATGATGTTTTGTAGTGACGATAAACATCCTGATGATTTGATTGTAAGCCATATTAATGCACTTTGTTCGAGAGCAGTTGCAAAAGGAATGGATATTTTTAAAGTATTACAAATGGCATGCATCAATCCTGTTAAACATTATAATCTAGATATTGGTTTGTTACAGGAAGGTGATTTTGCTGATTTTGCGATAGTTGAAGATCTAACACATTTCAAAGCATTACAAACTTATATTAATGGCGAATTGGTTTTCGATAATGGTAAATCAAAAATTGAATCTGTTCCTTTTGAAGTCTTAAATAATTTCAACACTAGCAAAAAAACAGTTTCCGATTTTAGGTTTGAATCTTCAGCAAAACAAATTAGAGTAATTGAAGCCTTAAATGGTGAATTGGTAACTAATGAGATTGTGCAGGAAAGCTTAATTGAAGGAGGAAATCTAGTTTCTAATGTTGATAATGATATTTTAAAGATGACTGTCGTTAATCGTTATCAAGATCAAAAACCATCCATAGCATTTATTAAGAATTTTGGATTAAAAGAAGGTGCAATAGCATCTTCTGTAGGTCATGATTCACATAATATTATTGCTGTTGGTGTAAGCGATGAAGCTATTTGTAAAACAGTTAATTTAATTATTGAAAGTAAAGGTGGTATTTGTGCTGTGTCAAATTCTGAAGCTAAAGTAGTATCACTTCCAGTGGCAGGAATAATGAGTGATAAATCTGGTGAAATTATTGGAAATCAATACGCTGAGTTAGACAAAATGGCAAAGCAAATGGGAAGCAAGCTTCATGCACCTTATATGACACT
>Ga0209013_10005057_pt1 | contig 11433 bp, 11 predicted proteins | sample Cruoilmetagenom2_FD_187291 | JGI IMG/M metagenome (GOLD analysis project Ga0209013, IMG submission 187291) | Oil polluted marine microbial communities from Coal Oil Point, Santa Barbara, California, USA - Sample 2 (SPAdes) (version 2) | ecosystem: Environmental > Aquatic > Marine > Oil seeps ...
GAAAGAAGATTAATCTTCTTTCCTTCTTGACTGCAATACTTTAATCGCAGTCATTGAGATCAGGATCTCAAAGATACTTGCTAAAATGAGTTGATAATAACTCAACAGATCCAATAATTTAGTTTCATATCCTATCGTTGCAACTGCAACCAGAAGCGTTAGAGGCATAGAGAGAGACAGTGCTACAAGTAGCGCATCTCTTGAACCACTGATCTTCTTAAGCACAACAGCGGCAAAAATTCTTGAGAGTATCATTAAAGTAGTAATAAGCAAAGCTCCCGATACAACTCCCTCAACCATAAGTGATTTCAGATCGAACGATGCCCCAACATGTATAAAGAACAGAGGAACCAAAAATCCAAATCCAAGACTTGACATTTTCTCTTCTAGTTTCTTCTCATGATGAAAAAATGCAGAGATCGCGATCCCTGCAATAAATGCACCTAAGGCAAGCTCAAGCTCCAAAGAGAGCATTACTGCTATCAGAATGAAGAATAGAGCCATTGCTAAACGTATATCCTGGTCTGAAGTATCCAATTTTGGAACAAGAATATTTTTTAATTCGGGGAACCACCAAAAAAGCAGATTCAGCAGTTTATATAAAAGATAAACTGTGGCAATAAAAAAGAGAAGATATCCTATTTTGATAATAAGTTCCATATTGAAACCTGTTGTGCTGGCTGCATCAAAGATAGTGAGTATCGCAATACTTGCTATCTCTCCCAGAACACCTGCAATAAATGCCAATTTTAACCATGGTTGGTCTTTCCCGTAGGTTTTACTCAAAGATGCAAGCAGTCCTATGGAAATAAGAGGCATAGAAATAATAGTGATCATATTTAGACGGAATATCATACCCATAGCAATGGAGATCATTGACATAAAAACAACAAACAGGATCGCTTTTTGTATCACATTTTTTGGACTTTTTGTGATCTGCTTTAGATCCACTTCCATCCCTGCAAGAAACATAAGATATAAAAATCCTACCTCTGCAATAAGGTCGAAATATTGATTATGGATGACAAGCCCAATGTAAGCAAAGATGGAACCCAGAATGATCTCTACCGGAGGTGTAGGTATACGAACAAGCTTAGATACAAATGGTGTACCCCAGATCAGTAGAGAAAGTGTAAGAATAAGTGTAATATTACTGTGTATCACAAGAAGTAGCCACTTCGTATCCTAGAGAGTCTAACATACGTTTATCTTTGTTTGGTTCAAGTCCGGCTGTGGTTAGATAGTCTCCTATGACAATGGCATTTGCACCGGCTTCAAACATTTTATCTTCTTCTCCACTGAACAACAACTCTCTTCCTCCTGCAACCATGAGAAGCGTATCGTTACCTAAAAGTCCACGTGCTTTGTTAATGATAGTAAGTGCTTCAGCTACTTCAATGTTACGTGTCTTAATAGGTAGTGCAGGGTTAGGATGGTAAAAATTAAGTGGTGTTGACTCTGGTGTTAAGGAGGTAATGGCTTTTAGAAGTTCGTCTCTGTCTTCAGAAGTTTCACCCATGCCGAATATACCGCCAGAACAGAGTGCTAAGCCTATAGATCTGACATTTTCACACGTCTCATAACGTTCACTCCAGGCATGTGTCTGACAAATTTCTGCATAGTAGCGTTCTGAAGTTTCTAAGTTGTGATTGTAGCTGTCTATCCCATGTTTTTTGAGGTAAAGAAGTTGCTCTTTTGTTGCTGTACCATTACATGCTATGAGGTTAAGTCCCTCAACTTCTGCTTTAACAGCCTGGGCTGCACGGGCAACAAAGTCTACTTTTTTATCATCAAGACCTTTACCGGCAGTCACAAGACAATAGCCAAGGGCACCATGTTCTTTCGCTAACTTTGCCTCTTGTACAATCGTGGAAATATCTTTATAGTTATAGCGCTCTATATCTGCATGATATCTGACACTTTGGGTGCAGAATTTACAGTCTTCCTGACAGGTACCGCTGAGAATATTGTTGATGGCACATAAAAATATCTGTTTTGACATTATTTACTTTCTTCTACATCTATTTTATGTTTACATTTAAAACATTCATAGACCTCTTTACCTCTGAGTGTTTTTTTCCCCATAGTGTAGTCACACTCAGGACATTTTTTATCAACAGGCTCAAAATTGGCAATAAATTTACATTTAGGGTAGTTAACACATCCAAAGAACTTACCTCTTCTGCCTTCACGTTCTTGCAGTTTTCCTCCACATTCCGGGCAAGGAACCGTAAGCTCTTTTGCAGGTTCAAGGGATTTGGCATTTTTACATTTTGGGTAGGCAGAACATGCAAGAAATTTACCTCTTTTTGAGTTTTTGATTACCATCATAGAGCCACATTTTTCACATTTTTCATCTGTCTCTTCAGGCCCTTCAACTTCGGTACCATCCGTATTTTTTGTATATTTACATTTAGGGAAATTGGAACAGGCAATGAACTCACCGTAACGTCCTTTTCTTAAAAGCAGTTCAGAACCACATTTGGGACAGTCTTCACCGGTAGGAATAGCAATTTTAAGACTCTTAATACTTTTCTTACCCTCTTCAACTTTTTGTAAAAAAGGAGTATAAAATGCTTTTAAAATAGTCTGCCAGTCAGTTTTTCCTTCAGCTACTTCATCAAGTGTCTCTTCCATATTGGCGGTAAAACTGCTGTCGACGATCTCAGGAAAATGTTCTTCAAGCATTTCTGTAACCGTGAATGCTACTTCTGTAGGATGAATACGCTTTTTCTCCAACTCTATGTATTTACGTGTTTGAAGTGTGGTTACTGTAGGAGCATAAGTACTTGGACGACCTATGCCGAGCGACTCCAGTTTCTTAATAAGACTTGCTTCATTGTATCGTGCAGGCGGTTCCGTAAAGTGCTGCTCTTGCTTGATCTCATCCATTGTTACAGCTTGACCTTTTTCCAGATCAGGTAAGAGTTTGTCTTTGTCTCCATGTCCTGTAACTCTGTAAAAACCGTCAAAAAGAAGTTTTCTTCCGCTTGCTTTAAAGGTACATTTATCCCCTTTAAAAAGTATGCTTTGCGACTCAAGTTCTGCTTCTGTCATTTGACAAGCTAAGAAACGGTTGTAAATGAGTCTGTAAAGTTTAAGTTCATCGACAGAGAGATAATCGGCAGCCATTTTGGCATCAAACTCAACCATAGTAGGACGTATCGCTTCGTGTGCCTCTTGTGCACCTTTAGACTTTGTGACATAGTTTTTGGCTTTACTCGGAAGATATTTATCCCCATACGTTGCTTTTATGTATTCTCTTGCAGACTCAACAGCTTCTTTGGCAAGGTTCATTGAGTCTGTTCTCATATAGGTAATGACACCCATAGTTCCTTTGTCTGTTTTAACACCTTCATAGAGCTTTTGGGCAACCATCATTGTCTTCTTAGGAGAGAAACCTAACTGTGTGGATGCTGTCTGTTGGAGTGTTGAGGTCATAAATGGAGGAGGTGTTTTGGTTTTTCTTTTGCTCTTGTCTATAGAAGCTACTATAAAAGATTCACCCTTTGCAGCAGTAGTGATCTCTGATGCATCTGCTTCGGTCTTAATAGTAAGTTTTTCTATCTTTAATCCATTATAATCATAAATGGCAGCATCAATATTTTTTTGGAAAAGCGCATCAATGGTCCAGAACTCTTCAGGCTTAAAGGCTTTAATTTCACGTTCTCTCTCTACAACCAGTTTAAGTGTAGAACTTTGTACTCTACCGGCACTTAACCCTTTTTGGATCTTGCTTGCAAGTAGAGGCGAAAGCTTATATCCTACTATTCTGTCAAGCAGTCTTCTTGTCTGCTGTGCATCTACAGAGTCCATATCAACTTTACGTGGTGTCTCAAGTGCATGCTGAATAGCGGATTTTGTAATTTCATGAAATACAATACGTGGAAGTTCAGTAGGCTCTTTACCTATTGCTTTTGCAATATGGTACCCAATAGCCTCACCCTCACGGTCCTCATCGGTCGCGATAAAGACTGTCTCTGCTGCTTTTGCAAGTTTTTTTAACTCTTTTACCGTAGGGTTCGCATCTCTGGGTATGGAATATTTTGGTACAAGATCTCCCGTTTCATCATCAAGAGTGATCCCAAATGTACTTTTTGGCAAATCTCGTATATGCCCTTTTGAAGCGATGACCTTATAGTCTTTGCCTAGGAAATTGGTAATGGTTCGTGCTTTTGCCGGTGATTCAACTATAATTAAATTTTTCATTAATACCTTACTTTATATATAGGAATTATCCATATTAATTTTTGGCATTGTAACACAAAAGTAGAAAAAAGGCTATAATTTAATTTAACTTCCTATTTTTTTAAGATCCGCGGAAGGGTAATACCTGTTTGACTTTGATACTTCCCTTTTCTATCAGAGTATGTTGTCTCACATTGTTCATCACCTTCTAAAAACAGTACTTGTGCAATACCTTCATTTGCATAGATCTTTGCAGGAAGAGGCGTGGTGTTCGATATCTCTATAGTTATATGCCCCTGAAATCCAGGTTCAAAAGGTGTTACATTTACAATGATCCCGCAACGTGCATAGGTACTTTTTCCTAAACAGATAGCCAGAGTGTCACTTGGCATTTTGAAATACTCTATAGTTCTTGCAAGTGCAAAAGAGTTAGGAGGTACAATGCACACATCCCCTTTAAAGTCTACAACATTGTTCTGGTTAAAATCTTTTGGATCAACCACTTCGGCATTAATGTTCGTGAAGATTTTAAATTCATCAGAAACACGTATGTCGTACCCATAAGAACTCAGTCCGTAACTGACTACCCCCTCTCCCACTAAACCTTCGCAAAAAGGTGTGATCATCTCTTCCTGTGTTGATTTTTCACGTATCCATTTATCGGATTTTAAACCCATTGTTTTCCTTTTATCTTATGACTTGAATGTCAGCATTTGTTTTAAGTTTTTCAAAATAATCTTTAAGTGCTTTACCCTGTTGCTGTTGTCTCCATTTCCCGCCAACAGCTCCTTTTGCATCATCATAAGACATTGATCTTTGACCGTTTTTCGAGATTACTTTATAACTTATAAATTTATTTCCATCATTAAACGGACGGGTAAAAGAGCCATTTTGTGTACGCAAAATAGTCCCAAGAAGAGAAGAATTTAACTCTTTGGTAGATTTTTTTACAGAACGGCTTTTTACACCTTTTTTCTTTTTTGTCTCAAGAAACTTTTTCATAGCCTCTTCAGAGGAGGAAGAATATTCGATCATGGAGATGCTTGTAGGTACAACAAAACTTTTTTTATTTTTTTCATAGAAAAGCTTAAGTTCATCTTCACTCGGTTTGGAGAGCGTTGCAGATACTTTTTCTCTGTAGAATTTATCTTTTTTCATACGATCTTTAATAGATCTTCGATATTTTCTCCAAGAAGTTCCCTGCTGTTTTAAGATTTGCTGCATTTTTGGAATAGTTAAATTGTTCTGTGCTGCAATTTGAGCGATTTTAGAGTCTATGGCATCTTCAGAAATAGAAACATTCTTCATTGCAGCTTTTTGTAACCTGTCGGCTATAAGCATATCTGTAGCCTGCTTTTTACTTACGTGCATCTGTTTTTGTACCGCACGTATTTCAGCAGTAGTTACTGCTTCTCCGTTAACGATAAGAGCAATGGCATTCACCATTTTTGCCTGTGCAAAAGTAAATAGAGCAATACATCCAATAAGAATCAGTTTTTTCATGAATTGTTTTCCTGGTTATGTTATATATTTCAAAAATTATAACATAATCGTGTAAAAATCATAATAGAAAAGCAAAACTAAGTATAATAATATCAATAAAATTTAGAATTGGAGAAGATATGACAATAACAAAACGTGTGACTTTTATAGCAAAAGAGGGAGCTGAAGAAAAAATGAAAGAGCTGCTGTCTGCGATGGTCGTACCAAGTAAAGCAGAAGAGGGGTGTATTTTTTATGAAATATTTCAATATGAAGGAAATCGCAGAAAGTTCATGGCATATGAAAGTTGGGAAAATGATGAAGCACTGGATGGACACAAAGCTTCTGCACATTATGCGATCTATAAAGCATCTTATGAGCCTTACTGTGAAAAGAAATATTCAGATGAACTAGAAGTGTTGGGTTAGACTTTGAAGAATTTATGGTGTGATGAAGAGGCAAAGGCATTTAAAACTGACTTAGAGATGAGAGTGTATACGTCAAACCTGCTTGGACGCAGTGATGAACTTGTGCTTCACGGGGGTGGTAATACTTCTGTAAAGACAAGAATAGAGGGTGAAGATATTTTACTTGTAAAAGGATCGGGTTGGGACTTGGTCTCCATCAAGGCAGAGGGTTTTTCTCCGGTAAAGATGAAGACACTTTTGGAAATGGCAGAACTTAAAGCGCTTAGTGACTCTGATATGGTGTCAGGACAAAAAGCAGCGATGATAGATAAAGAAGCACCTAACCCTTCAGTAGAAGCCATCCTGCATGCGATCATTCCTTTTAAAGTAGTGGATCATACTCATGCAGATGCCATAGTGACGATATCAAACTCCAAATATGGAAAAGAACATATTGCAAAGCTCTTCCCAAACTTTTTGATCGTCCCTTATATTATGCCGGGGTTCATTTTAGCTTCAAAAATAAATGAGATGATCCAAGATATGGATTGGTCAAAATGTGAGGGGATCATTTTGCACAATCATGGGATTTTTACTTTTGATGATGATGCTAAAAGATCATATGAGAAGATGATAGAAGCAGTGAGTTTGGCAGAGGAATTCTTGGAAGAAAATGCAGCGGTTGATTTAGATGAGATTGAAGCCCAAGACTTTGACGTGAGTCTTTTAGAGATAGATAAATTTATGCATATTAACCAAACACCTCTGGCACTGAACTACGCTTCACAAGAGAATTTGCGTACAGCTGTGACACGGGGTGTGTTGACACCGGAGCATATCATACGTACGAAAAGAATACCTTTGGTGGTAGAAGATAGTGATGTAGACGATGCACTTAAACATTTTAAAGTGGCTTATGAAACGTATTTTAATGCCTACAAAGAAAATGAGATCATGCTGGATCCTAATCCAAAATATGCAGTGATCAAAAATTTTGGTGTAGTGAGTTTTGGGAAAACACAAAAAGAAGCAGATGTTATCAATGATGTTGTGTCACATACGATGATGGCAGTCATGCGTGCAGATAAACTTGGCGGGTATAAGAGTATTTCTATCCCAGACAGTTTTGATATGGAATATTGGGAACTAGAGCAAGCCAAACTAAAAAAATAGGATAATCATATGCAATATCTCATGGCAATTGACGCAGGAACAGGATCTGTACGAGCAGTAATCTTTGATACCAAAGGTACTCAGATCTCTGTGGCTCAAAAAGAATGGGTACACCTTGAAGTTAAAGGCGTACCAAACTCTATGACTTTTGATACCAAAACAAATTGGGATCTGACTGTTTGGTGCATCAAAGAAGCTTTAAAAAATGCAAACTTAAATGGTAACGATATTGTTGCATTGAGTGCTACCAGTATGCGTGAGGGTATTGTTCTTTATGATAAGGAAGGTGAAGCTCTTTGGGGTGTTGCCAATGTAGATGCCAGAGCAGATAAAGAAGTACGGTTTTTAAAAGAGAATTATGAGGATATAGAAGAAGCGTTCTATGAAACATCAGGGCAGACTTTTGCCTTAGGGGCTTTACCTAGGATATTGTGGCTAAAAAATAACAACCCAGAACTTTATGAAAAAGTAGCCTCTATCTCAATGATCGGTGACTGGATCTTGGCAAAGTTAAGTGGAGTCATAGCCACAGATCCAAGTAATGGTGGAACAACCGGTATTTACTCTTTAAATAAAAGGGACTGGGATGCTTCTATGGCAGAAAAAATTGGGTTAAAATCAGATATTTTCCCTCCTTCTCTAGAACCGGGAACTGTAGTAGGTAATGTGACTGTCAATACAGCAGCATTGACAGGTTTGTCAACGTCTACAAAAGTTGTCATGGGTGGCGGAGATGTACAGCTTGGTGCAGCAGGACTTGGTGTTGTCAAAGAGGGACAGGTAGCTATTCTTGGCGGATCTTTTTGGCAACAGGTAGTTAACATCAAAAGTGACACTGTCCCCCCTGAAGATATGAGTGTGCGCGTCAACCCTCATGTAATCAAAGGGCTCTCACAAGCAGAAGGGATTACATTCTTTTCCGGATTGATCATGCGCTGGTTCAGGGATGCTTTTTGTGAATTGGAAAAGCAGGAAGCTATTGACCGAGGTATTGATCCCTATACTATTTTGGAAGAGAAAGCCAAAAAAGTACCGGTAGGATCATACGGTATACTTCCTATATTCTCTGACAGCATGAAGTACGGTAAATGGTACCATGCAGCACCGGCATTCATTAACCTTTCTATTGACCCTGATGTCTGTAATAGAGCTTCCATGTTTAGAAGTTTGCAGGAGAATGCATGTATTGTTTCAGCTGTAAATTTAGAGAAAATAAAAGTATTTTCAAACCTGGAATTTGATGAAATAGTATTTGCCGGAGGTGCAAGCAAAGGAGAACTCTGGTGCCAAATTTTAGCAGATGTAACAGGATGTAAAATAAAAGTACCTAAAGTCACAGAAGCTACTGCACTGGGTGCAGCTATGGCAGCAGGAGTTGGTGCAGAAGTTTATGAGAATATCTCTAAAGCAGCAGAAGCGTTGGTTGAATGGAATAGAGAGTATTTACCAAGTTCTGAAAACTTTCATGCATACAATCAAATAAAAGAACAATGGCAGGAAGTCTATGCGAATCAGTTAAGTCTTGTAGACAGAGGGTTGACTGAATCTATGTGGAAGGCACCGGGAGTTTGAACTAATATAGTTTAGGTATAATAATTTAAATAATTGAGAGTACAGGCAGGAGATTAAATGAAGGGCATTATATTAGCAGGGGGAAGTGGCACACGTCTCTATCCTATTACAAAAGGTATTAGTAAGCAACTTGCGCCTATATACGATAAACCAATGATCTACTACCCTCTTTCTGTTTTGATGCTTTCGGGTATTACTGAAGTGCTAATCATATCTACACCACAAGATCTTCCTCGATTTGAAGAGTTACTTGGTGATGGTTCAGAGATTGGTATGCAATTTAGCTATAAAATTCAGCCTTCACCGGATGGACTTGCTCAGGCTTTTATCTTGGGCGAAGAGTTTATTGGTGATGATGATGTTTGTTTGATTTTAGGAGATAACATTTTCTATGGGCAGGGACTTACAAAGATACTTGAAAAATCAGTTAAGCAGGTGGTTAATGAAAAAAAAGCGACAGTCTTTGGATATTATGTAAAAGATCCTGAACGCTATGGTGTAGCTGAATTTGATGAGAAGGGTACGGTTTTAAGTATCGAAGAGAAACCGGAAGAACCTAAAAGTTCGTATGCTGTTGTAGGCCTCTATTTTTATCCTAATAATGTAGTTAAAATAGCTAAAGATGTTAAACCATCACACCGTGGAGAACTGGAGATCACAACAGTCAATCAAATATATCTTGCTAGTAATGATCTTAAAGTAGAGTTGATGGGCCGTGGTTATGCCTGGCTTGATACGGGTACCCATGAAAGCTTATTGGAAGCTTCAAACTTCATTCAGACCATTGAAAACCGTCAGGGACTAAAGGTTGCGTGTATTGAAGAGATCGCTTATGAGATGGGATACATCGCTAAAGAACAACTTATCAAACTTGCGCAACCATTGAAAAAGAACCAGTATGGTCAATATCTTCTCCGTCGTGCAGAAGAAGGAATGGTCTAACGTGAATTTTATAAGGACTGAGATACCTGATATAGTGATTATTGAACCAAAAATTCATGGAGACGAGAGAGGTTACTTTGTTGAAACATTTCGTGAAGATAAATTAGAAGAATTTTTAGGATTTAAAGTAAATTTCTGTCAGGATAATGAATCAAAAAGCTCAAAGGGTGTTTTACGGGGATTACATTATCAGCTTAGTCCTGCTTCACAGACCAAACTGGTCCGTGTGATCAAGGGTAGCGTACTTGATGTTGCTGTGGATATTCGTAAAGATAGCCCTACGTTTGGAAAATATGTTGCAGTTGAGTTGAGTGAAGAGAATAAACGTCAAATGTTTATTCCTAGAGGTTTCGCTCATGGGTTTGTTGTTTTGGAAGATGATACGGTTTTTTCATATAAAGTTGATAATTATTACTCTCCCAAAAATGACCGGGGTATGGCTTTTGATGATCCTATTATAGGAATTGACTGGAAGATAGAAAAAGAGAAGTTACAACTTTCAGATAAAGATACTAAACAGCCTTTACTGAAAGATGCAGAAGTATTTTCATATGGGATAGATCTGTATGTCTAATATTTTAGTGACAGGAGCCAACGGTCAAGTTGGAAGTGAGATTAGAGAATTGTCTTTAGAGAATGAGCATAAATTTTTTTTTACGGATAGTCAAGACTTAGATATCTGCGACAAGGAAAGAACAGAAAATTTTTGTAAAGAAAATTGTGTTGATATTATTATCAACTGTGCAGCATATACAGCTGTAGATAAAGCAGAGAGTGAATCTGAAAGTGCAGATAGTGTCAATCATTTAGCTGTAAAGTATTTGGCAGAAATCTCAAAAAAACAGAATATAAAACTGATTCATATTTCAACAGATTATGTATTTGATGGCAGAAACTTTAGACCTTATGTAGAAACAGATGTATCCAACCCTCAAGGAGTCTATGGAAAGACAAAGCTTGATGGTGAAAATGCAATGCTTAAAATAAATCCTGAAAATTCTATGATCATCCGTACTTCATGGGTTTATAGTAGTTATGGTACCAACTTTGTTAAAACCATGTTAAGACTTGGGAAAGAACGTGATGAACTTGGTGTTATCTTTGATCAGGTAGGGACACCTACCTATGCCGGAGACCTTGCCGAAACCATTCTGGCCATACTCCCACAACTGAATAATAAAAATGTAGAACTCTATCACTATTCCAATGAAGGTGTGTGCTCTTGGTATGACTTTGCCAAAGCAATTTTTGAATTGAGTGAGATAGGGTGTGATGTCAATTCCATAGAAACTAAAGAGTATCCTACTCCTGCCAAAAGACCCCACTATAGTCTGCTGAATAAGGCAAAGATAAAAAGAGAGTATAATATCACAATATCTTATTGGCGAGATAGTTTGAAAAAATGTTTAATGAACATGGGAGAAGGGAAATAATGACATCCATTTTAGTAACAGGCTGTGCCGGTTTCATAGGTAGCAATTTTGTGCCGTATTTCTTAGATAAATATGAACAGTACAATATCGTTAATCTTGATCTTTTAACGTATGCAGGTGATTTGGAAAATCTTAAAGAGGTAGAGGATCATCCACGATATAAATTCATCAAAGGTGATATTTGTAATCGTGAACTGGTAGAATTCATTTTCAATGAGTATGACATCCAGGGGGTC
>Ga0209013_10005058_pt1 | contig 11430 bp, 8 predicted proteins | sample Cruoilmetagenom2_FD_187291 | JGI IMG/M metagenome (GOLD analysis project Ga0209013, IMG submission 187291) | Oil polluted marine microbial communities from Coal Oil Point, Santa Barbara, California, USA - Sample 2 (SPAdes) (version 2) | ecosystem: Environmental > Aquatic > Marine > Oil seeps ...
GACGGGCCGGCATCCGAGGGACCCGCGGATGTCCATTTCGCGAAACATGATCCGGCCCGCGGGAAGCGCGACTTTATCCGCGCTGTATCCCACCATGACGAAGCGCCCGCCGGTCTTGAGGGTGTTCATGGCCTGAAGCATGACCGGCGGTTTCCCGATGACCTCGAAAGCCACATCGCATCCACCGGTGGCCTTACGGACCGCCTTGTCCACCTTTTCTTCCTGCGCGGCGTTGAACGTGGCGTGCGCGCCGAACGTTTTCGCCAGTTCCAGCTTTTCATCGCTGATATCCACGGCAATGACCGTCGCCCCGGCCAGGACGGCAAACTGCACCACGTTGATCCCGACGCCCCCGCATCCGAAGACGGATACGACCTGGCCGGGCTTAAGCTCGCCCCGGTTCACCACTGCGTGGAAGGGCGTGGAAAGGGCGTCCGCGATGATGGAGCAGTTCTCCAGATTCAGGTGCCCGGGGAGAGGGATCAGGTCTTTCGCCTTCACGGCGACATATTCGGCGTAACCGCCATCGATGTTGTTCCCGAGCATACACATATTGGCGCAGATGTTCTCCCTGCCGTTCCTGCAGGCCGGGCAGGCGCCGCAGGTCAGGACCGCCGGGATGATCACGTGATCCCCCTCGGCCACCGTTTTAACGCCGTCGCCGAGACCGGCGACGGTGCCGCTGATTTCGTGTCCCAGAATCATGGGAGGTTCTTTAAAAGTGGGGACGCCGTGATCCAGGTAACCCATATCGGTATGACACACGCCGCAGGCCGCGACCTTGATGAGCGCTTCTCCCGCCGCGGGCTCGGGCATGGGTACGTCTTCGATGCGAAGTGTCTTTTCTCCTTTATAATATCGCGCAGCTTTCATGCTTTCCTCCTAAACCCTTTCAGTATAATGATTGTTTTTTAAGTCCCCTTCATAAAAATATATGTATGCATTAACGGTGCTTCCATTCGGGTTTTCTTTTCTCCCCAAAACTTGTAATGCCCTCTTTCACGTCCTCGATCCTGTAAAGACGATCGAGGAAAAGGTTTTTGAGCGGATCGAAAGATTCATCCAACGGTGTTCGGAGCCCCAGCCTGAAAGCTTCTTTTGTCAGCCTGAGAACCGGTGCGCTGGTTTTGTTGAACCGGCCGGCAATGTCTTCCCATCCGGATTGCTCGACGATTTCCTGAACCAGCCCGATGGCATGGGCCCGCTCCGCACTTACGGTTTCACCGGTATAGATCATGTGCGCCGCATTCGGCCTCCCCACAATACCGGCCAGGGCAGCGCATGCAAGGGGAGGGAAGAAAGCGAGTTTGATCTCGGGAACGCCGAGCTTCGCCGAAGGATCGGCCACGATATAATCACAGTAGAGAATGAGTTCGAGGGAGCCTCCGAAACAAAACCCGTGCACAAGCGCCACAGCCGGCACAGGCATCTCGTAAAGCGCTTTGCAGGCTTTTACAAAGGCATCCAGCATATCGCCTGCCAGTTCTTTTTTATGTTCCTCCACCGATGCCCCTGCCGAGAAACATTTCCCCTCGCCGGAAAGGAGAATGGCCCCGATGGTATCATCCGCCGCGGCTTCCTCGAGTTTCCCGGTCAGTGCCTTTAAAAGGGCGGTGTCCACCACATTGACCGGGGGTGCGCTCAGCTTAAGATGAAGAACCCGTTCATTCCTTTCGACTGCGATCATGGCCTTCTCCTTTTCCGTAAAAGAATTTTATCAAACCGCTTTTATTTATTGGGCTTTCCAAGCACGGCTTCGGCCAGTTCGTCGTCGAATCGGGCGGCCTCGGCGAGCATCTGGCGGTATTTGACGAAATCGATCGTTGTTTGCCCCGTGATTTTCTTTGTATTGAAGGCGTTAAAGCCGACAAAGGCCTCCATGTTCATGTTGGCGCCGAGCCAGTAGATCTGGCTGCTCTTCATGAGATCCCAGAAGTATTTTTTCTTTCCCCGGATGCTCTCGATGGTGTTCATCAGGCAGAGGAAGGTCGTATTCGTGAAGGTCCAGAGCATTTTGTCGACGAAGCCGTCCAGCTGGCTCCAGTCGGTTTTTAATCCTTTCAGTTCTTCCATAGCCGCTTTAAAGTCGGCGCCTGTCTTGAACTCACCGTAACAGATCTCGCCGTTATCCACATACTTGTCGGTGATGACCCGGGGATCGCGCACCCAGGCGCCGTCGCCGTTTTTCTTGATGGGGATTGCTTTCGTAATCAGGCCCAGACGCTCCATTTTCGCGGCGCTCCACATTTCGTTGGCCACCGCCTGGTACATGGCCTGTTCCATGGAGAGGTTCCAAGGGAGAAAATCGGTGGAGCCGCCGGTGGGTGTCGATCCGTGTCTTGTGCCGGCCTGTCCGAAAGAGGAGGTATCCGCGGCAATGGTGAAATCACAGGCCTGGCCGATTTCCTGGCCCCCGGCGATCCGCATGCCGTTGCAGCGGCAGATCACGGGTTTGCGGGCCTTGAGGATCTGGTCGATCATGCCGGAGAAAAGATCCATGTACTGCACGTATTCGAGGGGCCGCTTCGAATAGTACTCGGCGTACTCCTTGGTGTTCCCGCCCGTGCAGAAGGCCCGGTCTCCGGCCGAGGTGAAGACGATGGCCTGGACATCCCGCTCCATGGACGCCCTGTGCATCCCCGCGATGACGCCTTTGATCATTTCCGTGGTGTAAGAATTGTACTGGACCGGATTGTTCAGTGTGATCCATGCGGAATATAAGCCCTCGCAGGGTTCCCCGGTCTCCAGGTTTTTCAGCGGCTTTTTCTCATAGGTCGTACAGGGCGCTTCCGTACCGAAGTGCTCGTCGCCGAAAATCTGGTGATTTTTTATTTCGTCATCTCTGATCAACCAATCCAATGCCATAATGAGTCCTCCTTATTATTAATTTAATTGCTGAGTGGTGTCAGGTGTTGAATAAATGGATTATTGCTTTAACAGGAGTCGCTTTGAGTGGGCATTGAACGTTTTTACGAATAAATCAAGACGAAGCGGAAGGATCACGATTTCAGTTGTCTGAGCCCGAAGGGCGAGTTCTGAAATCGCCTGGAGCGCGTCTTAGATTTATCAAAAAACGTGACTTGCCAAGCGAAAAGGGAATCCTGTTAAAGCAATAATCCGTCAAAACCTGATGTCCTTTTCCTTATATCCTGATGCGGGCGTCCACAACAGAAACCCAGTCCTCATGGGCAATGAGGGGGTTTAAATCCATTTCTTCGATCATCGGAAAGTCCGTGACGAGCTGGGAGAGGCGCTGGATGACCTCTTTCACCTTTTTTTGATTCACCCCTCTCCGCCCTCTCGCGCCTTTGATCACTGCGGCGGCTTTGATGGAGGTCAGCATTTCCTGCGCTTCGGCCGTGGTCACGGGAGAGATCTTGAAAACCACATCATTAAAAATTTCCACGTGAATACCACCGAGTCCAAACATAATCAGATGTCCGAGACCTTTTTCGGATTTTGCCCCGATGATCAATTCCCTGCCACCCGGCATGTATCTCTGGACAAAAAATTTCAGAGCGCCTTTGGTACCCAGTGTCTTATTCAGCATGCCTGTGGCGGACCGCACGGCGCCGGCGTTTGTCAGGTTTACGATCACCCCGCCCACGTCGGTCTTGTGGTCGATGGCTTCAGAATCCACTTTGACCACCACCGGGAACCCGATTGCTTCCGCGGCTTTTTCAGCTTCCGCTGCATTTTCCGCCGTCCGCCATTTAGCCACGGGAATACCGTAAATGGTCAGGAGTTCGTATACCTCGCCGGCGGAAAGATTTTCCCCGCCCGCTTCCTTGGCCTTCTGGAGAATATGCCCGGCCCTTTCTTTATCGATCTCATTGAATTCCACCACGTCGCCGATTTCCCGGGTACGGATCTCATGGTGCCTCGTCAGTGCCGCAAGCGCCCTTGCCGCGGTTTCCGGGAAATTGTAGCAGGGAATGCCTCCCTCTTTTAATATCCGGGTGGTTTCCTTCCACTGGGGTTTGTCCGTCATATAATTACAGACCATGGGTTTCTTCTTCTGTTTGTTTACTTCGGCAAACTCCCTGGCCACACTGTCGCAATCTACAAAGGGAGGGGTGACAAAGTTGATATAGACGCTGTCGATCTGCTCTTCTTCCATCATCACATCGAGGGCGCTCCTGAACTGTTTGGCTCCGGCTGTGGCGACAACATCAATGGGGTTGCTGATGGAGGCGGACGCAAAGAGCGTCCCCTTCAATGTTTCCTTTGCTTTGTCGGAGATGGGGGGGATTTCCAGGCCGTTGCTCACCAGCGCATCCGTTGCAACGATGGCGGGGCCGCCCGTGTTGGTGATCATGCCCACCCGTTTCCCTCCGGGAATCGGCTGTGTGGCAAAAGCAATGGCTGCCTGACACAGTTCCTCCGTATCCCTGAATGAGAGAATCCCCGTCTTTTCGAAGATGAGCTCCGTGGTCATGCCGCCCGCAAGCCCTCCGGTATGGGATGTGGCCGCCCTGGCGCCTTCTTTGGTCCGGCCTGCACTCATGGCGAGGATGGGTTTTTTCTCGGTCACCTGCCTGGCTATCCGCATGAATTCCTTTGGATTCGAAAGGCTTTCCACGTACAGGAGGATCACCCGGGTTCCCTCATCATCACCCCAGTATCGCATGATTTCCGGGATGGAAATATCGCTGGCATTGCCGTTGGAGGCGTACATCCGCATGCCCACATCCAGATCATAAAGATTCTGCATGATGACGGCTCCCACGCCGCCGCTCTGGGCCACGATGGAGATATACCCCGGCTCCGGATAGGTAAATGTGAAGTCGCAGTATGCTTTTATTTCAGGATCCGTGTTAATGATGCCCTGGCAATTGGGGCCGAATATCCTGAGGCCGTAGTTTTTTGCCCTGGCAAGAAAATCCTTTTCAAGAACTTCGCCCTCGGGGCCCATCTCCTTGAATCCCGCCGTGTTGATGATCACAAACTTCACACCCTTTTTCCCGCAGTCTTCCACAGCCTGTGGCACAAATTTGGGCGGGATCACGATGTGGGCCAGGTCGATCTCCTCCGGCACATCGAAAATCGTGGGATAGGCCTTGAGGCCCCGGACCTCCTCCGACTTCGGATTGATGGGGTAGATAGGCCCCTTGTATTCGAATTTCTGGAGGTTTTTGGTGATCACATTCCCGATGGAGAGTTCCTTGGTGGATGCGCCCACGATCGCAATCGAATTGGGTTTAAAAAGTTTGTCTAACATACTATTTATTCTCCTCCAGTTGTTCTATAAAAGCTTCAATATTGGTTTTGGTCTGTTCATCGGAGATGAGCCTTAAGTCGTTCAAATCGCCGTTTATCACCAGGCTGGGGATTTGCAGTTCTTTTTCAAGCCGCCGGGGCATGCCGTACCGGTTATTGGAGTTGCTCGGGCAGGTCTTGCAATCATGATAAAGCACACCGTTGATTTTATAATGCTCCATCATCTGTCTCATGTATCTCTCTTTGGCCTCATCGGACCGTACGATGAACAACCCGGTGTATGCTTTTGCCATGCTGTTGAAGGGATCTTCAGCATCAAAATCCGTAAATATCCAGCTGTTACAGTAGGTGGATGCAACAACGCAGGCCTTGAGGCTGGAAAACAGTTCTGAATGAGCCCTTAGCCTGCCCCAGACCGGCATGCCTTCCCAGTAAATTCTGAAACGTTCCTCCTGAACCGCGCCTTCGTGATTCTCTATGCGTTCCTCCAGCTCCTTGAGCAGGATCTTATAATAATCGAGGGCCTTCTGCGTTCCCCGCAGGACCACGGCAGGCCCCATGTGAATGGTTCCGTCAAAAAAGGTCAGGGGAGAGGGGACGGCTGCGGCCGTTTCCAGGACCTTTTTCCATAGATCCGAACACTCCCGGGACAGGCCCACCACTTTTTTAAGCGCATCCATGTCGAACCTGTTTCCTGATATCTCCTCCAGGGGCGGAATCAGTTCCTCCATTTGTTTTGCAATGGACGGGACGATGGCTTCCGTCACGTCCGTAACGCCGTAATGCGTGTAAATGCCGAGTAACGGGACATTGAACTCTTTCGCATAGAAGGAAAACCAGTCCTGCACATCCCTGCACTGGTTCGTATTGAAAACAAGGACATCGGGCTTCGGCACTTTTTCTATTCCCTTGAATGCCCTGGACAGAGGGGTCTCCCCCTGAACATAGGCTCCGATGTCCGCTGTCAGGTAAGAGCAGATATCCGGGGAATATCCCAGGGCATTGGCATGGGGGATCATATCTGTGGCCATGCGGGTGGCGCCGAGCAGGGCGCCGTGATTTTCAGGGTAGTACACCAGAAACCCCATGGATAACAACAGCTCGGCGGGGCCCACGCTCGTGCACCAGGCGATCTTTTTCTCGCCTGTTTTAGCGGCATTATCAAGTTCGTAGAAATATTTGGCCATGACCCGGTTCATTTCGCCGGTGGCTTTGATCTCCTTTCTTATCACTTTTTTCTCTTCTGCCATGATTTGTCCTCCACGGTTGAATTCTCGTCACGCATGAATCCGTCTATCTAAAAATATACCTTATATCAGTGCCGGGAATCAAAAAAGTTTCCACTGCGGCAACGAGTCAGGGGCTTTCATCCATGGCGGAGAGGGCCGCCCCGAGTGCGCCTGTAAACTGCGGAAACTCGGGGACCAGGACTTCCCTTCCCAGGATTTCTTCGACCATTGTCACCAGGACCGGATTATGCGCCACGACACCGCCGGTCATGACGACTTTCTCGGTCAGTAAATCCATCTCCATGACTCTTTTGATAACAGATAAAAAGAGCCCTTTTACGATATCCGGAACTTTTTTGCCCTGCCTGATTTTTTCCAGCACCTCGGTCCCTGAAAAAACCGTGCAATAGCTTCCCAGTTCGACGACCTCCGTGGACTGCAGGGCGAGGCCGTTCATGTCTTCAAGAGGGATGTCGAGACGCGTTGACATCTCTTCCAGAAAAGCGCCCGTTCCGGCGGCGCATTTTCGATTCATCTTGAAACTGGAGCGCCGGCCCGTTTCATCCAGCTTAATGATTTTGTTGTCCTGTCCCCCGATGTCTATAATGGTCGTGGCCATGGGGAAATAATAAAAGCATCCCTTCCCATGGCAGCTGATCTCGGTCCTGGTTTTCTCCGCAAAGTCGACATTTTTTCTTCCATATCCGGTGGATATGGCTCTCCGGATATCCTCTGCCGATGCCCCGGCCATATCCAGGGCGGACCGGAGACAGGTCTGAGCCGTGCCGGAAAAATCAGTACCGGACTTCCTGACGGCCCGGCCGATAAAATGTTTCCGGGCATCGAGAATGGCGGCCTTGGTTCGCGAAGCCCCTACATCGATGCCCGCGAAGATGGAACCGGATCTCATCATGATGCAAACGACCCCCGTGTTACCGTTTCTTATGCCCCTCAGGTCGGATCATTCCGCCTGCCCAAGATACTCTTCTCTTGCCTTGATCAGGGCCGTTATGGCTGAATTTAAGGGGACGGGAACGTTCAACTTGTTTCCGTAGAAGGCAATTTTCCCGTTAATATAGTCGATCTCGGTCGGATTGCCGGTTTCTATGTCGATCAGCATGGACGGCTTATGGGGGCCTGCCGTTGCCAGGTATTCCAGGGCGCTGTCCAAGAATTCGTCTCCATAGTCGAAATTTGCAGCTTTTGCAACGTCAATGCACTCCCTGAGGAGCTGTTCTACCAGCTTGCATGCTTGATTCACCGACATGACATCGGCCATGGTGATTCCGAGTAGAGCGGAGATCGGCGCGAGGCCGGCCACCAGAATCGTTTTTTTCCAGGTGTATTTTTTGATGTCTTCCGTGGCTTCGGTATCAAGCCCTGCTTGCTGTAAAGTGTCGGCGAATTCCTTTGCATGCTCGCAAAACTCCGAACTGCAAATGCACCCCACATAATTCGGTTTGTGGAAGAAAGTCATTTTAATGACACCGGGTGCGGTTATATTGCCCGCAAAGTTCACAACCATGCGGGAAACCCGACTGCTGTCAAAACATTCCGCGAGATAATCCTCGTTGTCGATCCCGTTTTGCATGGAGACGATTCTGAATTCGCCCTGGAGGTCTTTCAGTTCGGAAATCGCTTTTGCCATAAAGGGGGTCTTGACGCTGATAATGATATGATCGAACCGGCGTTCTTTCATATTTTTGAGGTGCGTGGCCGCTTCGACGAGTCTGGCATTCAGTTGAGTCAATCCTTTGAGGGTAATACCATTTTCCTGAATGGCTTCGATATGGTCCTGCCGGATGTCGAGTCCGTAAATCTTGTGTCCCCTGGCGGCAAGATGGCAGGCGAAAATTCCCCCGATCGGCCCAAGTCCTACAACCAGAAACTTTTGTTCCTTTTGATCGGATTGCATGGGTGAACTTCCTCCGGGTCTATATATTTACACCGAAAGGCGTCGGATGCATCTGGCATCTTAACATAACTTGTTTTTTTACGGTATAAAAAACGTCATTTTGCCCTAAAAAAAGCACCGGGGAAGGGATTATTCGGCCGTAGCCCCTGGTTCATAGAGGGACTTATTTCTTCTGCGGGTTGGCCAGGGCGGTGCCGGCTTGGAGGGCTTTAAGGTTCTTTTCAGCGATATTGGATCGCTGAAATGTTGAGATGGCCTTCTCGAATGCCTGGACCGGGAAGAGCCCGGAGTCCTGCAGCATGGCCCCCATGGCGATGACGGCGGCCGTGGGTCCCGTGACCTCCTTGGCAGTCTGAAGAAAAGGCAGTTTTATCACTTTCGCCTTTACTTCCGGAAGTTCCAGAGATTCCTCTGCATATAAGACGCTGGTCTCAGGAAGCGATTCGATCGTGGTGCGGGCCCTTTTCAGCCCGTCTTCAGAGAGGAGGATAAAAAAGTCCGGTACATCGATGCCGGTGTATTCGATGGTGTCGGCGCTCAGGATGACTTCCGCCAGCGAGTGCCCGGTCATCACCGTGATGGGGTAATCGTCTTTCTGGGTCGCCTGGAGGCCGCTCAACATGGAGGCCTGGGCGAAAAGCGTGGCCGTGGATTTGATTTTCTGGCCCGCGCTGCCCGCGATGATGATGCCGGTCTGTTTGGAAACCGGGCTGGCGTACCCGGGCTCGATTTTGGGTTTTTCCTTTACCACGGTTTTTCCGGCTTCGTAAGCCTCCCGGTACTGGACACTGTATTCCGGACGGGAATTGCTGGCGATCAGGCCGAGCTTGAGGTTGTAATTTTCCAGTAATTCATACAGTTCCTTCTTCTTTACTTTGTTGCGCGGAGCGTAATAAGCCGTGCATAATTCCCAGATTTCGAGCATGGCGAAACCTGTCTGGTCAATGGCCTGGGCCAGGATATGGGGGAGTTCCCTTTCGAAGGCCGTAGTCCGGTAGACCCACGAGCCTCCGGCCGCAGCCGTTGTGCCGCAGAGGTCCATGGGGTATTCGATGTTGCCCCACGGCGTGGTGGAGGTCACACCGAGAGCCGGGGTGGTCACCGAATGCTGCCCCCCGGTCATGCCGTAGTTGAAGTTATTCGCCACGAGCAGCGTAATCCCGATATTCCGCCGGGCCACGTTCAGAAGATGGGTTCCGCCGATACCGCAGCCGCCGTCTCCCATGATGGCGATCACGGTCAGTTCTGGCCGGGCCAGCTTCAGCCCGCAGGCATACGTGATGGCCCGCCCGTGCAGGCCATGGAAAGCATTGGTGATAAAATACCGGTCCGCCAGGCCGATGCAGCCGATATCGGTGACAATGACCACTTCCTTCGGATCGGGTTGAAGCCTGACCAGGGCTTTATCCAGGGCTTTAATGAACATGCTGTGTCCGCAGCCGGGGCAGAAGGGCAGGGGGCCTAATTTGTCGGTCATGTAGGTCGTGTGTGTACGCTCGCTCATCACAGGCCGCTCTCCTTTAAAATTTCTTCCGGTGAGATCAGTTTCGTGTTCATCTTATTGATCCCCCGGACTTCAATGCCGGCCGGTGCCAGTCTTTCGATCTCCAGAAGATACTGTCCCATGTTCATTTCAGGCACGATAACTTTTTTAATGCCATCCATGGCCGAGAGGATCGCTTTTCTCGGAACGGGCCAGAGCGTCTGGAGCACAAGGGTGGAAACCCGGGCGCCCTGCGCGCGTGCTTCCCTGACCGCGACCGTCGCAGACCTCGAGATGATGCCGTAGCTGATAATCAGGGTCTCCGCCCCCTCCTGTTTATCCTTTTTCACCAGGGCCATGTCATCGGCCGCTTCGTCAATCTTTGCGGTATAGTGGTCGATCATCTCCTGAATCACATCGGGATTTGTCGTGAGATAAGCCGCCTTGTCGTGCGTCGATGTGGTATACCGCGCAATATGGTCTCCCCCGAATTCCGACATGGCGGGTACATCCCTGAGGGATTGAAAATTGTGGGGCAGGTCCGAGTTCCCTGCGGACACTTTCCTGCGCTTTACCAGCGGGGGGAGCGGGATGGCATCGAGATCAACGGATTCTCTGGTGACGCCTATTTCCTTGCTGGCCAGGATGAACACCGGTGTCCGGTATTGCTCCGCAAGGTTGAAGGCCCGGTAGGTGAGCTCATAGGCTTCTTCCACGGTGGCCGGGCTGAGGGCGATAACCGGCAGCCCCCCGGATGTCACCCAGCGGGTGAACTGGATGTCTCCTTCCGCGCCCTTTGTGGCGGAGCCTGTGGCCGGTCCCTGGCGCTGGATGTTCACAATCACCAGGGGTGTCTCGCCCATGATGGCAAGGCCCACATTTTCACTGTAAAGGCTGATGCCCGGTCCGCTGGTGGCGGTCAAGGCTTTGCGCCCGGCCATGGCCGCGGCAATGCAGAAGCCCATGGAGGCGATTTCATCCTCTGCCTGTATGGCGGTGCCGCCTATCTGAGGCACCAGTTCCAGCATGTAGTGGAGGATGGAGGATGCCGGTGTGATGGGGTAGCCCGCGAAAAAATCGCACTGCGCCTTCATGGCCCCGCGGGCAATCGCTTCATTTCCTTCGAGAAATTCCAATCCCATCCGGTCACCTCGATTTCCCCGCATTATGCATTGAAAAATAAGAAGTTTCAATCCTTTTTTAGATAAGAATACAGGATTCAGGATTGATAAGGAGTTAACAGGCTGTTACCCAAAAATGAATCCCTGTTCGCTCCGCGGGTCACGTTTTTTGAAAAATCTAAGGCTCGCTCCAAGCGATTTCAGAACTCGCCCTTCGGGCTCAAACAACTGAAATCGTTCGCCCGGCTTCCTTTCCAAGGAAGGCGGGCTCTCCTTCCGCTTCGCTAAGATTTTTTAGCAAAAAACGCATAACCCGCATTCTCACGAGGTGATGAGAAATGCGGGGGAATCTCCACTCACAGGGATTCATTTTTGGGCACAGCCTGTTAAATTTTGATTTATAAAAGGAATAAAGAATACATCTTTCTTTACGAAAATGGGAACTGCGGTTGGGAGATAGGG
>Ga0209013_10005060_pt1 | contig 11430 bp, 9 predicted proteins | sample Cruoilmetagenom2_FD_187291 | JGI IMG/M metagenome (GOLD analysis project Ga0209013, IMG submission 187291) | Oil polluted marine microbial communities from Coal Oil Point, Santa Barbara, California, USA - Sample 2 (SPAdes) (version 2) | ecosystem: Environmental > Aquatic > Marine > Oil seeps ...
TGTTCTCCTCACTCGACCCGATCTGCACGCTGCACAATGGATCGATGAGAACCTTCCTCGCGAGGCAAAATTTTTGGTCAATTCATTTTTTGCTTATGGTGGGAGTGCCGTGGTGGGCTCCGATGGAGGTTGGTGGCTGCCATTACTCACACAGCGCCTGACAACCCAACCGCCGCTGACTTATGTTTCAGAGGCTGGACCAGGCTCTGATTTCGTCACATATACGAACGAGTTGATTGCATCTATTCAATCCCTCGGCATCGATCATCCAGATATACTTGAGGAATTAAGTAATCGTGGTATCACTCACATATATATTGGTCAACAGCAAGGGACAGTAAATGGCAACCCCCTGATTGATGCCAAAGTTCTACGGGATCATCCAAATTTCCAGAAAATTTACCATGATGACAGGGTGTTGATTTTCGAAATTAGCTATATATCCCCCTAATTTTCCTATAATACATTATCTTACAATACAAGCATTAACCTATGCGAAATACTCATAGGCATCTAAAGTTGACTTTACTACAGAGTCCAAACTGAATTCATCAATCACATACTTCCTACCTATAGAGCCAAGATCTTTTCTCAACGATTCATCCTGGAGCAATTTAGATATCTCTCGAGCTAGAGCTATTGGGTCACGTTGAGCGACGAGAATTCCTCCAGGCCCCATAACTTCTGCAGTTGACCCTGAATCAGCTGCCACGACTGGAGTCTCACATGCAAGAGCTTCCGCAATTGGGAGACCAAATCCTTCCAACAAGGATGACGATACATAAACATCGGCCAATGAGTAATATTTTGGCATGTCTTGATCTTCAACAAAACCCAATTCAATCACCTGGTCATTAAATGGTCTCAGCAAATCCATGACTTTTTTTCGATAACTATCGCTTCTCCAACGACCAATTAATAGTAATTTTGGTTTCGGATGGATGTCTGGCAACGCTTGAGCCAGGTACTCTAAACCTTTACGCGGCGTGATAAAGCCCGAAAATATTATTACAGCCTCGTCTGGGTTGATGGCAAGTGAATCCCGCAATGTGCGAACATCCTTGAAAGGGGTAAAAAAATCGGTATCAACACCATGCCGGGCGATCTGTATTTTATTAGCCTGAATGTGATAATCCTTGATAAATTCATCACGGCTTGTTTTACTTCCAGCAATTAAACCTGCTGCACGATCTATGGAAGGTTTTTCTAATAGATTTTTTGCCAAGGTGTAATAAGAATATTTAACTATCCAGTTGAAATCACTTCCATCTGAGAAGGAACCCAAGCTATTTATCCGCTGCTGAAACGAATGCTGGAGAGATCCAACAAATTTTTGGCGATATGCCCATCCAAAGTGAACATCCCAAAAATGTACAATATCGTGAGATTCAAGTTCACTTAATTTTTTTGCTGCCCTGTATCCAAATCCGAACCAATCCGATTTATCAAGCGGTATTCTGATAATCTTCAATGAAGGTTTATTGATTTCCTCTTTAAAATAACCCCGGGAACCAGCAATCACAGTCACTTGGTGACCCAATTTGATCATCTCGAGAACTAATCTTTCCCCACTGAGATCAAGACCAGAGGCCCGAAATGGATAAAATCCCAGGGTGATGAATGCAATCTTCATTAGATCAACCCACCAAATCGGAGACAATCGATTTAAGCGACGCGGTGATCACATCTTCACTTGCCACCTCCTGATACACCTCCCTACCCCGATGGGCTATCTTCTTTCGAAAATTCGGATCTTCATGTAAACGCAAAATTGCGCGCGCTAAATCTTCCGGATCATTTGGATTGCATAAATAAGCTGATTCTTCATGCTGCAATAAGCCAAGATTAGCCCCTCTATTTGCGGCAATTAATGGTTTTTGCATGGCTAGAATTTGATATATCTTTCCTGGAATAACACGGGCAGCCTTCTCAGAACTACCAAAATGTCCACCGAGGCAAATATCAGCGTAGGCGATTTCATTGGGTAGTTCCTCAATAGGAATTGGGGGAAGAAATCTAATATTATTTAAACCAAGCTGGATTGATAATTCTTTAGTTGCCTCTAAAGTTTGTCCCTCTCCAATCAGGCGAAAATCAATGGATTTATCCCCAAGATAGCCAGCGGCCTGGACAATCGCCTCGACTCCATGAAGAGGTAAATAGGAACTATAATACAGGATCCGTGTAACCGGTTTCGTTGTTTGGTTTTCTCTTGGATAAAAGATACTTTCATTACAACCGACTGGAATTGAAGAAATCTTTTGGGCTGGGATTCTATATAAGTTAATAAAGTACTCTACCTGGTCTTGGGTATCTAACATCACATGGTTTGCTAGATCACAAGCATACTTGTCAACCGCGATTAAGGATTTTCCTATGGCTGAATTAGGAGCAACAAGTTTGCGATCAGATGATAGGGTATCAAATGTTGATATGAAAGCATCGAATAATATTGGAAACCGTGAAAACAAACCCACTGGATACATGAGTAATTGTCCGTAAAAGCCTACAAACACCAGATCATACCTATTTTTGATCAACTTTGAGATAGCAATTAAGCTCAACCACAAACTATTCAGGATTATTGAATTTGAGCGATTTGTCACTCCCACCATGTCAACCTTTCCAATTCTATTAAACGCTCGCCGCAAAACATCATTTCTTTGATATTTGATTTCACGACCTGTAATAAAAAGGAATCTCATGTAATAATTATATCCGTGAATAATCCTGATCAACTTATCAACCAACGATGACTGAAAACATCAAAACCATAATTGTCAACTGGAACCTTAAGGATGATACAGTTGAGTGTATTGATTCATTAATATCTGCGGGTCAAAAACCGGAAGATATTATCTTGATTGATAATGGATCAAACGATGGATCTATTGCTGAATTTGAAGATCGATACGCAAATCGACTGCAGTTGATCAAGAATCCTTGTAATCTCGGTTATGCGCATGCAGTCAATCAAGGATTAAATCATGCATTATCAAGTGATGTAGATTGGATTTTTTTACTTAACAACGATACTCTCGTATCCGAGGATATTTTTGGTGTCTTTGATTCAACAATTCAAAAGCAACCCCAATATTTAATCCTATCACCGCTAATTTTTTTCCATGAAGAACCAAAACGAATTTGGTTTGCTGGCGCGCAACTGATCCCCGGTACACTCCTAACTCGCGATAAATATCAACACCAGGAGTATAATCCAGGGATTCCGGACATCATTCCTGTTGATTTTGTGAACGGATGCGGAATGCTAGTAAATCAGCAAGTATTTAAGAAAATTGGGCTTCTTGATTCAAACTTGATTATGTATGGAGAAGAAGTGGATTTTTGTTGGAGGGCAAATCTAGCAGGTTATCAAATGGCAACTGCATCAAATGCGCATATGTGGCATAAGGTATCTTTATCTGCAAAACGAGATTTACCAAAAACAAGATATTTGAAAATTCGAAATCAGATTTACTTTTACCGGAAATATTCCCACGGTTTCCAACTTGCATTAATGTTTATACTTAGTATTATCAGAACATCATTGGTTGGATTAAATGATCTATTTCGCCGTCAGAGCGAATTATTAACGCCATTATACTTGGGCTGGTATGATGGTTGGCGAGATTATAATGATAGAAAGTGAATAAACAAATATGGAAGAAATAAATTGTAATCTATGTGATAGTTCTGAATACTCAGTCCTCTATACTCCTTATGATTTTCTTCTTGACAAGAAAAGTGTAGAAACCAAACTAGTTAAATGTGAGAATTGTGGATTAATCTATCAAAATCCTAGACCCAACATAGATGAGATGAGGGTGTCATATCCCGACGATTATGAACCATATCTTACTGAGTCTAAGCTGAATAATCACTCGTGGTTAATGAAAAAAGCGATTGAGTATGGTCTTAATAAGCGTTCAAGATTTATAACCAGTCACAAATCAAGCGGAAGACTTTCAGATGTTGGTTGTGCAACCGGTTTATTTCTTAACAATATGCAACAAAAAAAAGGTTGGGATTTGAGTGGAGTGGAAATCAATCAATATGCAGCAATAATTGCTCATGATAAGTTTGGATTGGACATCTTCGTTGGAACACTAGAAGAGGCAGCCTTTCCAGATGATTTCTTTGATGCTGTTACACTTTGGGATGTGTTGGAACATTTACATAATCCATCATTAAGCCTTCAAGAAATTCATAGAATTCTCAAACCAGGTGGCATCCTTGTATTCAGAGTCCCAAACGGAAAGAGCTGGAGTGAAAAAATTTTTGGCCAGTATTGGGCTGGACTAGATTCACCACGGCACCTTTACGTTTTTGATCAATTTACATTAAGGAGGATCCTTGATAAGGTTGGATTCGATACCCTGCAAATGAGCTGTCGGAGTGGTAATTACCCAACCTTCATCCTAAGCATCAAGTTTTGGCTTACTGGGAAAGGATATAAAAAATCAACCCGACGCAAAATAATAAGATTACTTGACCATCCTATCTTAAGACTACTAACTTCCCCAATATTCCTATTAAGTGGATTCGGATTACGTGGCTCATTAATTACAGTGACTGCAAGAAAAGAAAAATAGCATATTCCTAACTTCTCAATGGATATGAATAAGTCATGCCATTAAACTTTTCATTCAATAATCCAAGGTTTTCCATTCAAGCGTTCTCACCAAAGAAGAAAAGAAATCAATTAATTTTATCCATATTTGTAATTTTCTTAACCTTGGTGATTCTCGGAATATTGATTTACCGAGAAAGGGAGGTATTACTCAGTTACCAATGGGAATTACGCTTGCTCCCAGCGTTATTATCATTCGTTTTATTTAGCATTGCTTTACTTCTTGCTGGTCTATTGTGGGGATGGATAAATAGGAAATTAGGTAGCAACATTAATTATTTCACGCATATTCAATATTATATTTCCTCAAATCTCACAAAAAGAATTCCTGGGACTGTTTGGTATGTTGCCCAAAGAGCTCAATTATATAATTCGGATGGAATTGACATGAAGTTCACCTCAATAGCAAGTGGAGTAGAATTAACCTTGATTATCATTTCAGGTATTATCATAAGCTTATTGTTCGCTATCCAAATTTTGGTTGATTATATGATTGGTCTCTGGCTGTTTATTGGCGTATTCTTAATCGGCATAATAATCATCCACCCCAACGTTCTCGCCTTTATCTTCAGAAGATTTAAAGTCAAAGCTCCAAGGCTAGATTATCGTAATATTTTTCTTTGGCTACTATCTTATGGATTGCTTTGGATTATTGGCGGGGTGGTTTTATTTTGTATTGGTAATACAATCACTAATATCCCCATTGAGTACATTGGTTATATTATCGGGAGTTGGGCGTTGGTTGGAATTCTATCCTCGCTACTCTTCTTTTCACCTAGCAATTTTGGTATTACCGAAATCGGCTTAAGCGTGCTTCTTGCAAATATTATGCCATTATCTGTTGGCATAATTATTGCCATAATCTCTCGAATCCTGATTATTGTATACGAAATCTTTTGGGCATTAGCTGTGGTTGGGTATCAATCACTTTCAGAGAAGAAATAACCCAAATGGATTATCTCTTTTTTTTTCAAAAATTTTTGTCTCAAAATTCGTTAGATGATATTGTCAACAATTAACCTTTTTGAGTTATTGATATTTTTGTCCAAATATGTAACAATTGACAAAATATTGGAACAAACAAAATGGAGGCTAATATGAAAACATTACGTATTTTACTTGTGATCGCAATATCCCTATTTGCTCTAGGACTTACCCAAAGTGATGCAAAAGCTGGAGAATTCGCCTACACTTCCAGCATAAATGTTCAAAACTTGGATAATGTAGCTGCAAGCATACAAATCAATTTCTATAAGCAGGATGGGATAATAGACACGACCGTCAGTGACTCAATATCTGCACTCGGTTCGAAGTCATATTTTCCTATTCAAGCAAGTGTCGGGTTTAACGGCTCAGTAATTATCACTTCAACAAGTCAGGTTGCTGCAATAAGCAACATCCTTGGTGATAATGGTGCGGCAGCTGCGGCATATGTAGCAGCGAATTCGGGGAGTACCACCGTACTTGTTCCTTTGTTGATGAAAGGAAATGGGGGTTATAACACCTGGTTTAATGTTCAAAACACAGGCAGTCTTGAAGCTACCGTGAACATTACATACAGCGATGGTACCTCCATTACAAACCAAAAGATTCCACCGGGTGCAGCAAAAACTTTTGATCAATCGACTGAAACACACAGTGCAAAAGTCTTCTCAGCGATAATCACCAGCGATCAGCCAGTCGCTGCAACTGTTATTGAAGAGAACCCTGATGTTATGTTTGCTTACAGTGGCTTCACCCAGGCTCAAGCAGTTACCAACCCAGTAATTCCATTGGTAAATGCCAATAATGCTGGTTATCATACAGGAATAACCTTACAAAATTCAGGTGGAACTGATACCACCGTCACACTGAGCTACACACCATCAGGTCCTGGAAATGGAACTGCCTGTACGGAAACTCAATCAATAACGGCTGGTAAGAATGCGACTTTTGCTTTTTCTTCATTCCAGGGTTCACCTCAACCCGGAATGTCCACAACTTGTGCTGCTGGTCAGAAGTTCGTTGGTTCTGCTAAAGTAACCTCAAACACAGCAAGTCAAAATTTAGTTGGAATTATTAACCAACTCAAGTCTGGTGTGAATGGTGAAGCTTATGGCAGCTTTGATGCAGCATCTGCTACCGGTGAAGTCGTATTACCATTGATCATGAATGCAAATGGAGGTTATTTCACGTCTATTAATGTCCAGAACGTAAGCAGCTCATCTACCACAGTTACTTGTAACTTCACGGGCAGCAGTGTAACCGCCTCACAGGCATTAGACGCAGGAGAGGGTGTCTCGTTTCTGCAGCCGGATCAATTCGGTTCCTCAAAATATGTTGGATCTGCAACTTGTACAGCTAGTGGGAGTGGAAAGATTGTTGCAGTTGTAAACGAATTGGGCTCAAGCTCTTCGGCAGATCAGCTGCTTGTATATGAAGGCATTTCACTGCCGTAATTTACCAATTCACGTTACAGTTGATCATAAGGGGCGACCTAAGGTCGCCCTTTTAATTGTCATATAATTCTCAACTTAAAACCAATCAAACACCATGTCTAGAATCATGTATAAATTTTCTCTGATTTTCATTTCAATTGTTGCCACAGGTTGTTCGAGCTTACAAAGTTCACAAACCCCTAATTTATTACAAGGAACAATTTCATCTCCAAACTTAATTGATGAGGCAATTTCAACCACAATCCCGGGGTATCCAGCACCGGATATGCCAACTCCAGCCGTGGAGCAAGGGTATCCAGCACCGGATGTGGCAACTCAAGCCGTGGAGCAGGGTTATCCTGCACCTCCAGAAATCAAAGTAACTCCATCAAGTTCCCCGACACAAGATCATAACAAAGGCTCAATTAAAGGTCGTTTGTTAATGAATAACCAACCAGTTGCTGATGCAATACTCTCATTTGCAGAAGTAATTCGCGACAGCGATGGTAGAGAAATGGTTGTCTCTTATGATCCAGCATCCTCGCCAACGACAAATACTGATTCTCAAGGGAATTTCTATTTCAAAAATATTGACCCTAATAAGTATGGATTAATCCTTGACACTATTATAAAATCCTATCTTCTTCATTATCCTGAAGAAGAAAATTCACAAATCGTAATATTAGTTGAAAAAGGCAAGGAGGTGGATCTGGGAGATCTAAATTATGATTCTCTACCTATCGAAGTACCATAACAAGTTATACAATAATTTTTGAGTTTACTGGATCAACGGAGCAGCTCATAGAGTTCGAGCGGCGTTGATTGATATATTAACTTTGCATGCTCCGATAATAGATTGTGGGTTAACTCAATCAATTCTGGTCCATACCTGATATAGGAAAAAGTTTCCAATTGATCAGTCCAAAATATTATATGGGTAAAACCTCTTTGATGTAGTTCCTCAGCTAGCTCACTCCCATCCATAAAATTCTCGAGCCGAACGTCTCGCTGGCTAATCGGATTTGCCCACATATATTCTTGATCCAAGTAATAACCACGAGACTCGTACAAAGCCATCCATAAATATGCATCATCTGATAAATTATCATTCGCAAAAGAAAATACTTCATAACCCGGAATTACACTTTCCAAGAATTGATCTCTTGTCATCTGTCCTGACAAGAATGGCCAGCTGTTTTTTACCTGATTTCGATCTGCTGGATTTGTAATCCAGTTGAAATAAACAAAAAGACCGATCAATACTGTTTTTACAATTGTTGGCCACCACCTCGATCCCAGGTTCCAGAGCCAGTACAACCCGATGGCGGAGATTAATGCAAATATACTCGATGCAGGCATTAAAAAACGAGTCTGGTGCGTTTGTAGAAACCAAACAGTATATAACAAAAATCCTATCAATAGTAACCAACTTAAGATTCGTCGTTCTTTCCGATCCATTTTGAACAAAGCAGGAATTGAAAAGGGAATAAAAATAAGATATAAAGGACCCAAGACGACTCGATATGGTCCAAATTTATTTGCTTCAAAAGTTAGTAAATAACCACCAAGCAACCAATTTTTTACATTTATTGTTAGGTTTGGGAGACGAATAAATCCTAATAGGTATTCCGTTCCCAATTCATCCCAATTTCTTCCTCCTAATAAATCAAATAGGAATGGCCAAAATGGATTACCGGTTTGAACCCAGGTTTTGATGTACCACGGGGAAACAACGATAAAAGCGATTAAACCGTAATAGACAAAAATATTTAACCTTTTGAATTGGTTACGTTTTAATATTACATAAACCAATAAAATCCCCAGTATTAGTGGAACTAATGCTCCATTTAATTTGGTGCTTGCAGCTAATCCACCAAATATTGCAGAAAGAATCCAATTATAACGCTCGCCTGAAGTCAACCATTCCAAAAAAGTCATTATTGCTAGAAGCGTATAAAGAGTGAGGGGTAATTCTATAAGCCCCGTACCAGCTAAAGTCGTCACCATTGGTGTTGAGGAAAATATTGCAGCCGCTACCAATCCTACTTCGCTATTAAACCATTTCCTACCAAAATAAAATAAACTCAAACTCACTAAAATTAGGGTAATCCATGTGATTAATTGGGCTACTTCTTCAGAGGAAATAAGTAAACTTAGAGTAAAAAGAAGCTCAGTTTCTAATGGCCAATTCGAGTAAGGAATGAATGAAATGTAATTAATCGAATTTTGTTGAATAAAGATTTTGGGAATAGCTAAGTGATAGGCCACTGCATCATAATTGTATGGAGGAACAAGTGCATTGGCGAATAATGGGAAAATAAAATTGGTAAGTAAAATTATAACGAGTATGGTAGAGAACCAGCTGAATTTTTGTGACTTTAAAAGTTGAACTAACGTAATGCGATATTTGGATTTGTTCCTAATTAATTCAAGAAAAGTTAAAATTAGACCTAAAGAAATTATTATTACGCCAATGGGTTTATATATTAATCCGAAAACTCCCAGTGCAAATGTAACATGCCCCAAAACACCAAAACCCAACGCAATTGAGTAGATGAAAAATCCAAAATGGCGACGGTCAGTAAGACCAATCGTTTGCACAAGGAATGATCCATAGCCAAATGAACTAATAATAAAGACAAATATTTGGAATATTTGTGAAATAATATTTCCAAGGAAAAATAAAGTATCAATCAACTCTTAGGATTTCCATGAATGCTAAATACTAAATCTATCTAATGATCGGCATATTGATTGTGTAGATAGCCTGAAAAGTAAGGTTTTTCCCTGTTGGTGAACCATTAATCTCCCCGCCAACGAGATAAAGGTTAGATCCTACTGGTACCAATCCTAACTGAGACCATTGTACATCAATTGGTGATTTGTAGACCTCCCAAGACCCTACTCTGTTTGAAAACTCCAACGATGGAAGAGGACCGACCACCTGCCCAATCCCCCCAAATACATGCAATGTATCTACCAGGCTCGCAACTCCTATCGCGTATCTCGGGTTCGGGATTGGTTCACCAATCTCCCAAGGGGAATTTTCACTTTCCTCCAGATCGGGAATATAAATCTCGTTACTCGTTAAAGCCATTTCGCCATCATATCCACCTAATACAAAAATTTTCCCCTCCATAACACTTGCACCTGAAAAAGATCGAGCGGTAGGCATCGGTGTCAATGCCTGCCAACGATTTAATTCCGGAGAATATTGGTAAACAGAATTAATAACTTGTTGGCCATCCCATCCCCCGAACAAGTAGAGATAACCTTCATAGGATACCATGGCGTAAGCACTCAATCCAATTGGCAGATCAGTCCCGCTTTCCCATTTATCCTCTAATGGAGAATAAATCTCAAGAATATTTGTCACTTCACCAGAAACGGTCCGTCCGCCAGGAATATAGATCTTTCCACCAATAACAGCAGCTGAGACATCAGCAACAGGATTTGGTTTTGATTTCATCCTTTCCCACTGATCTAGGTCCGGATCGTACCGTTCAACTAAACCAGTGATTTTCTGCTCTGTTTCTCCAGCAATGGCAAAGATTTCTCCCCCATATGCAGCCAAAGCTAACCCTTTGCGCGCCTCAGTCATCGGAGATTTATCTTGCCATGTTTGTTCCTCTGGCAAAATTGGTTGAATCGCTGATGCTTGAATCCCACCGAAGGTCCCCTTCACTAGTAGGATCGCGATAGAACCTAGAACAAGCATAAGGACAATTAAACTTATTCCAATAAAAAGTGTTCGATTGCTAATCTTTTGAACAATTCTGTTACGTGCAGGAGATCCTATGCTGCCGACTTCTACCAAACCAGTATTAACTGCATACATAGCGGCTTCAGTACGCGAATTAGCATCGATCTTGGAAAAAATATTGCGCATGTGCACTTTGACTGTGTTGGTGCTGATGTGGAGATCACGCGCGATTTCCTTATTGCTGGCTCCTTTAACGACAAGGGCAAGGATTTCGCATTCACGACTACTCAGAATTTTCGATTCTGCCATGCTTAAACTTATATCTCCAGGCGCGGTTTCATTGATTGCCGATTAGTTTCTATCAAACTTTTTTATGAAGATCTATGTATTGTTGATTAAATTTACATTCAATTATATCACCCCAAGATTAATCATTTATGGATCATGCAACATCTTTTCTGATGAAGTGATCAAGTGATCCTATAACGAAGTAATTCAGTACCTGTCTATCGATAAATCAATCCTGGATCATACAACATCTTTACTACAAAAGTGGTCAAGTGATCCACTATTGACGCAGGAAGATAGATCAAGGGGATGAGTTTAGCAAACAGATAGTTTCCAAAAATAGCAAGATAATTTTTTTCGCAACTAGCATGGTAAAATTGTGCTCGTGAATG
>Ga0209013_10005061_pt1 | contig 11430 bp, 10 predicted proteins | sample Cruoilmetagenom2_FD_187291 | JGI IMG/M metagenome (GOLD analysis project Ga0209013, IMG submission 187291) | Oil polluted marine microbial communities from Coal Oil Point, Santa Barbara, California, USA - Sample 2 (SPAdes) (version 2) | ecosystem: Environmental > Aquatic > Marine > Oil seeps ...
GTCAAGGGTTTACTAGAGAAGATCATCCATACATTGCAAACCAATTATTTTCGTCATATGCTCATGTCCAAGAGGTAAAAGCACTAGCGTCAGTAATTGGAGAAGATGAATTGTCACCAGTAGATAAAAAGTACATGGAATTTGGAAATTCCTTTGAAAAATATTTTGTTACCCAAAGTAAAGAAGAAAATAGAATAATGAATGATACATTAGATATTGGATGGAACCTTCTTGGGATATTACCTAAAGAAGAATTAGATAGAATTGAAGAAACCCTTCTTAATAAATATTATAAACCTTATAAAAGAAAGGGAAGGGAGTTCTAATGGATACTTCGCTATTTCCTACAAAAGGTAACTTAATAAATGCAAAAAATAGTCTTAAATTATCAATGAGTGGGTATGATTTATTAGACAAAAAAAGAAATATATTAATAAGAGAATTAATGACATTAATAGATGTTGCGCAAGAAATACAGTCTAAAATTGATATAACTTTTAAAGAAGCGTATGAAGCTTTACAAAAGGCTAATATTACAGTTGGTATTAGTGAAGTCGAGCAGCTAGGTTATACTGTAGAAGAAGAAACTGGAGTTCACATTAAAGTTAGAAGTATAATGGGCGTTGAGATACCTATTGTTACGATAGAGGAAAAAAAGTTTGAACCTCATTATGGATTTATAAGAACCAATATAGCACTTGATGAAGCTTGTATTAAATTTCATAAAGTAAAGAAACTAACGGTAGTCTTATCGGAAATAGAAAATTCGATATATAGATTAGCAGTTAATGTTAAAAAAACTCAAAAGAGAGCTAATGCTTTAAAAAATGTAATGATTCCAAAATATGAAAAAATAACAAAAGACATGCAAAATGCATTAGAAGAAAAAGAAAGAGAAGAATTTACAAGATTAAAAATGATAAAAAATATAGGTTAATAATTAAGTGTATAGATAGCATATTTAATATATAAATCAAGTATTTAATTTATATATTAAATATGCTATAATTTATATTGTTAATAAAATAAATTAGACGGGGATCTTACTGAAAAGGGGGATTTAGCTATGGTACTTACAAAATGTGAAAACATATATTATCTACAAATAAAAGAAAAATCAGATGTTAATGGACTTCAATCAATACCATGGGTTAAAGGTAAACTATATGTAAATGAAGGTGCTATTATAGGATTAGAGCTTACTAGTGATACTGATAAATTACCAATAGTTAGTGAAATAAATGAAGATTGTTTAAACTTTACTTTTGAAAGTAATGAAAGTAGATTTTATATAGTATTTGATAAAGATGAAAAGATAACAGATCAAATTGAAAAAAAATTTAATGTTGATTATTTAAATAATGAAATAATAGGTATAGAATTTATGCATAATTAATCTACAATAAACCTATCTTTAAACTCCCCAAATTCATAATATAATATGAATTATGGGGTTTTTTATAGAATAGGAAAGTTCGCGTTTTGCTAGCAAGGAACCGTACTTTTCTATTCAACAAGAAATGTGGCGATGGCCACTTTCTTGTATAGTAAAAAAAGGAGAAAATTCATGGGCGAAGTTAGATGGACGCAAGAACAAAGAAAGGTTATTGAAGCAAGAAATTGTAATCTTTTAGTAGCAGCTGCAGCAGGATCAGGTAAAACAGCTGTTCTAGTAGAAAGAATAATTACAATGATTACAGATGAAAAAAATCCTATTGATATTGACCAATTACTAGTTGTTACGTTTACAAATGCAGCAGCAGCTGAGATGAGAGAAAGAATTGCAAAAGCGATATCTGATAAATTAGATAAAATGCCGAGCAACAAACATTTGTATAAGCAACTAACACTTTTACAAAGAGCTTCTATAACAACGATACATTCTTATTGTTTAGACATAATAAGAAAGAACTTTCATATTTTAAATATTGATCCAAAGTTTAGAGTGGCAGATCAGACAGAAATATTATTGTTAAAATCAGATATTTTAAAGGAGTTGTTAGAAGACTTATATACTAATGGAGATGAAAGTTTTTATGATTTAGTAGAAAGTTACTCAGGTTCAAAATATGATTATCCATTAGAGGAACTAATACTCGGAATGTATAATTTTGTTCAAAGTAATCCATGGCCTAAAAAATGGTTAGAAGATAATGTAGAACTCTTTAATATAAGTACTAATGAGGAATTCGAAAAAACTAAGTGGGTAAAAATAATAAAGGAAAATTTTAATATTACTTTAGAAGGGTTAAGAGCTAAAGCAATACTAGCAATTGAAATTTGTAAACAACCTTATGGACCTGAAAAATATATAGACAATTTAAAGCAAGATATAATTTTATTAGATGATTTAATAGCAGGTTCTAAAACAACATATAGCAACATGGTTAATAGTTTAGAAAATATTTCTTTTTCAAGATTAGGTAGATGTAGTAAAGACGTAGATGAAGACTTGAAACAAAAAGTTAAGAATATTAGAGATGATGAAATAAAAGCTGGAATAAAAGATTTAAAAACAAAAATAATATTGAAACCAATAGATAAAATAATAGAAGATTTAAACAATTTATATCCAGTAATGCAAACTTTAATAAAAGTTGTTGAAGAGTTTACTTGTAGGTTTCAAAAAGCAAAAAATAATAAAAACATAGTTGATTTTAATGATATTGAGCATTTTGCTTTAAATATTCTACTTGAGGATGGTAGCTGTGAAGGTGAAATTATTACTTCACATGTAGCCAAAGAGGAAAGAAATAGATTTGTAGAAATTATGATAGATGAGTATCAAGATAGCAATCTAGTTCAGGAAACAATCTTAACTAGTATATCGAGAGAAGGGATAAGTAAACCTAATATTTTTATGGTTGGAGATGTAAAGCAAAGTATATATAGGTTTAGATTGGCAAGACCAGAATTATTTATGGATAAGTATAATAGCTATAGTACTAATGATTCGGGAAACTATAGAAGAATAGATTTGTTTAAAAATTTCAGAAGTAGAGAAGAAATTATCGATGGTGTTAACTTTTTGTTTGAAAGATTAATGAGTAATTATATAGGTGAGATGGAGTATGACGATAAAGCTGCTTTATATCTTGGAGCAAATTACAAACAATTAGAAGATGGAACTACCGGAGGTCCAATAGAAGTAAATCTTATAGATAGAGAGATACCAGAAGATTTAGAACTAGATGAGGAGTTACAAGATTTATCAAATATAGGGTTAGAAGCTAAAATTATTGGTAAGAGAATAAAGTCATTAATTAATGAAAATTATTTTGTATTTGATAAAAGTATTGACGGGTATAGAGAGATAAAATATAAGGATATAGTTATACTACTTAGAGCAACAAGTAATTGGTCACAAACTATTATAGAAGAATTAATGAAAGAAGAAATACCTGTATATGCAGATGTAGGCACAGGATATTTTGAGGCCATAGAAGTAAAAATAGTTATTAATTTACTTAGGATTATTGATAATTCACATCAAGATATTCCTTTGATTTCAGTACTTAGATCACCACTTGTTGGTCTTACAGTAGATGAACTAGTTGATATTAGAACAACATTTAAAGAAGGGAATTATTTTGACGCAATAACTGAGTATGTAGAGGGAGAATTATTTGAATCAGAACTCGGGAATAAGATAAATCAGTTTTTAGAGTGTTTAAGTAAATGGAAGAAAGAAGCTTTGTGTACTGATTTAGATGAATTTGTATGGAATATTTATGTAGAAACTAATTTTTATAATTATGTAGCCGCAATGCCTGGAGGGATTCAAAGACAAGCCAATTTAATGTCATTAATAGAAAAAGCGATAAAATTTAAGGAAAGTAGTTATAGTGGGCTGTTTAATTTTATAAGATTTATAGAAAAAGTATGCGAAAACAACAGTGATATGGGTGCTGCAAAGATAATAGGTGAAAATGAAAATATAGTTAGAATAATGAGTATTCATAAAAGTAAGGGATTAGAGTTTCCAGTAGTATTCGCAGCAGGACTAGGTAAACAATTTAATGAAATGGATCTCCGAAAAAGTATTTTGCTTCATCAAGAACTAGGAATGGGACCAGAATTTGTTGATTTTAATAATAGAGTTTCATATCCAACTATTGCAAAAAAAGCATTATCCCAAAAGATAAAAATAGAAAATTTATCTGAGGAGATGAGAATACTTTATGTAGCTTTTACAAGGGCAAGGGAAAAACTAATACTAACAGGAACAGTCAAAAAATTAGAAGACAAAATAGAAAAATGGCAAAGTACTAGTGGGGGAACAACACAAAAACTACCAATCTATACTGTGTATAAAGCAAAAACATATTATGATTGGATAATGCCTATCGTTTATAAAGCGGAAGATAAAGAGAAGTGGCCGATATTTAAATGGAGTATTGAAGATACCCCGGAAGTTGAAACAAAAAAAATTGATTTAGAAACTATGAAAAGCTATTTTTTTGAAGAAAGTAATAAATACATTGACGAAGATAATATTAAATATTTTAATGATGAACTATTGTGGGCGTATAAGTATATGGATAGAACAGCTTTGCCCACTAAGATAACCGTATCTGAAGTTAAAAGACAATCACAAAAAAGTTTAGATTATATTGAAAAAAATGCACTAGAAGATATTAAAAAAAATGAAGAAATATATAAGCCTGCATTTTTAGAAGAGAAAAAAGGTTTTTCAGCGGCAGAAAAAGGTACAATCTTTCATTATGTAATGAAAATATTGGACTTTAATAAAATAAATAGTTATGAACAAATAAAAGAACAGATAGAAGAAATGGTCGATAAAAATTTAATAACTAAAGAAGAAAAAGATACTATTATAATAGATAGAATAGTAAAATTTGGTGAGTCAAATATATTTAAAAGAATATTAGCTGCAGAAAAACTTGGTTTAAATAGTAAGGAAAAACCTTTTGTGATAGATGTACCTATAGACAAAATTTATGCAGATATATTAAATGATGATCATCAAACTATAATGGTTCAAGGGGTTATTGATTGCTTTTTTGAAGAAGATGGACAAATTGTAATAGTCGATTATAAGACGGATTATTGTACTGAGGAAATGATTGATCAAATTAAAGATAGATATAAGATTCAACTAGATTTATATAAGGAAGCCTTAGAAAAAATAACAAAAAAAACAGTTAAAGAAGAAGTACTGTATTTATTTAGTATAGATAAAGAAATAATTATCTAAAGATAGAGGTAGGTTTATATGAAGAGTAAAGAACAATTAGAAGTAGAAATTAAAAATTATGACAGTAAGGGATATGGATTTTATAAAAATATAAAGGGTAGTTATAAGTTTGATGGTTATATATTAAGCTTTGATCACATACAAGGAGATCCATATGCATCGCCATCAAGAATAAGAGTAATTGTAAATCAAAGTAAAGCTAAGTTTCCAAGTGAATTATTTGATGAAAAATATAAAAAAATTGCATTAGTAAATTTTATAGCTAAAGTATTTAATGATAACATAAACAAGAATTCATTAAATCGCAGCGGTAGTGGCAAAAGTGGCATGTTAACAATTGATAAAGGAAGTCAACAACTACTAGATAGAACAGCGATATATGTGGATGAGAATAATCTAGAGGCAAGATTGGAAGTTGGGTTACCAGCTAATGGAAGAAGAATTTCAGGCAGAAGCTTTATAAAAATCTTTTTTGAAATGCTACCAACTATAGTTAGAAATTCACTATATTATAATAATATAGATCAAAAAAAATTAATTAAGCAAGTAAGATTGTCAGAAGACCAAAATTATATAAGAAGTCAATTAAAAAAAATAGGGTTAATATCATTTATTGCTAATGGATCTATTTTGCCAAGAGAAAGTGGCGTATCAAGTAAACCATTAAAAACAAATGTTTCGCCTTTTGAAAGTCCTAAAAGTTTAGCAATAGAAATAAATCTACCTAATAAAGGTATAATTAAAGGGATGGGTATAAAAAAAGGAATTACATTAATTGTAGGTGGGGGATACCACGGTAAATCTACATTGTTAAATGCAATAGAACTTGGAGTATATAATCATACAGAGGGTGACGGTAGGGAATATGTGATCACTCTAGATGATGCAGTGAAAATAAGAGCTGAAGACGGTAGAAGAGTAGAAAAAGTTAATGTAACACCTTTTATAAATAATTTACCAGGTAAAAAAGATACTACAAATTTTTCAACAGAAAATGCAAGTGGAAGTACTTCACAAGCAGCAAATATAATTGAATCAATTGAAATAGGTACAAGTCTTTTATTAATAGATGAAGATACTAGTGCAACAAACTTTATGATAAGAGATGAAAGAATGCAAAGGTTGGTGAGTGGTGATAAAGAACCAATTACCCCTTTTATAAGTAGAGTTAAAAGTTTATATGAACAGTTTGATTTATCTACAATATTAGTAATAGGTGGATCTGGAGATTATTTTGATGTTGCTGATACAGTAATTATGTTGGATGAATATAAATTAATTGATGTTACAAATGAGGCGAAAGATATTGCCAAGGAAATAAAATGTAATGTTTTAAATAAATCAGATCAATTAAATATGCATTGTTATAATAGAAAAATCTCAAAGAGTACTTTTGCTTATGATAGTGGTAAGGCAAAAGTTAAAACTTTTGGACTTAATCAAATTGGATATGATAAAACTAATATTGATTTGAATTACGTAGAACAATTAGTAGATGAAAGTCAAACAAGAACGATTGCAATGATTATTGAATACATAAAAGATAAAGAACTATTTAATAAAAGTTTAAAAGAAAACGTAGATATAATTTATGAAGAAATAAATTATAAAGGCTTAGAAAGCATTTCTAAATTTAAAGGTCATCCAGGTAATTTAGCAATGCCTAGAAAATATGAAATAGCAGCAGCTTTAAATAGATTTAGAAGATTAAAAATAAAGTGAAAAATAAACCAACAAAAAACTCGGTGAATACCGAGTTTTTTGTTGGGCATATCGATGAATTATTAGGGTTTATTAATTATAATAGTAATTATTAAGAATTCATTGGCCTTTGAGCAAATTTATTTCTTGCTTGAGTAATTTTAGTAGCTTCTGCAGCTTCAGGTTGATACCAACCTTTACTTGAAATAGTATTAAAAACTTGATTTTGAGTATCTAATTCACAGTTAAGAACGTCTTTAATACTTGTTCTAACATTAGCTGTAGCACACTCAGTTACACCTGTAGCAAGTAAACTACATAAATTTTTTTCAGTTAGTAAAACGTCTTCTAATAAATCTTGGTCTTGTCTAGTAGCCATAATATCATCCTCCTACAAATTTAATGTGTTATAAATTGAATCATAGTTTTGTTGATGTTTAGTAGCTAATTGACAACATAAATCTTTTAAGCTAGCATCCATGCAGGTATTACTATAATCTTGGCATTTTTTTACTGAAGATTTCTCGGCACTTAGTATGTCATTAATAAATGATAATTCTTTTGATGTCATTGTCATACCTCCTTAGAAAAATAGTGAAATACAAACTAAAAGCAAATTAATTAAATAACTAACTTGCTTTATTATTATTAACATGAAAAAAAAATTTATGCTATTTGTTAAGTTTAAAATATTACTATATTGGACAAATTAAACCTATATTAATTTATGATAGGAAATCTAGTTAAAATTTAAATAATGGAGAGATTGTATGAAAAAGCATTTAAAATCAAGTTTTTTAGGATTAGTTACTGGATTTGTAAATGGATTATTTGGTTCAGGTGGAGGAACTATTTTAATACCTTTTTTAGAAGATAAATTTAATGTAGAAGAACATAAATCCCATGCAACTGCTATATCTGTAATATTACCAATCTCTATAGTAAGTTCTTTTATTTATATTAAAAATGTTGAGGTTGACTGGAAAAATTTATTATTGGTAGTTATTGGTAGTATTTTTGGCGGCTTTGTTGGAGCTAAAGTCTTAAATAAAGTGACTGGGAAATTTATTCACATACTTTTTGGATTAACGATGATAGTAGCAGCTTTTAGGATGATTCTATCATGATTTTATTAATTATTATTGGCTTTTTAGCAGGTGTTGTTAGTGGAATGGGTATAGGCGGAGGTGTTATATTAATACCAGGATTAATTATAGTAGTTGGAATGGAACAGCATTCAGCCCAAAGTATATGTTTATTATATTTTATTCCAACAGCTATAGTAGCTTTAATTCAACATTTCAAAAATAAAAATATAAGAACAGATTTAATAATAGGTTTAATTCCAGGAGGTGTTATAGGAGCAATAATAGGTTCTTTTGTAGCAATAAATATTGAAAGCAATAATTTAAAAAGATATTTTGGCTATTTTTTATTATTAATGGGTATTTTAGAATTAAATAAAGCTAGAAAACTAATGCATAAAAAATGAACCTAAGGCACGTTAAAAAATAAATAAGTCATTTAACTCGAAATTGACTTGTTATTTATTTTAACGTGCCTAAGTCAACTTGTTAGGTTCAATTTTTTATGTTTTCTATAATTTTTATTAAATTTAAATTTAAATTTTTTTACGATGCCTTATAATCTCTTTCAAATTTTTTAGTTTTGAAATTTCATTACTTTTTTCATATAGATCTATAAGCAATGTATAATTAGCTTCAAAATCAGATTCAAGCCTAATACCTTCTTCTAATAATATAATGGCTTCTTTTTCTTTATTTGCTTCAATAAGAAGTTTAGCCCACTTAATTATAATAGATAGCAAATTATTGTATGTAGATTCAAAGTTTATTAATGTATTTAGATTTGCAGCTCCATATTGTAATTTTAAATCTGTATTAGTTTTATTTCTGAAAAAAGCCATTTTTAAATTAGCAACTTTTTCATAATCTTTTTTACATAAAATAATTTTATTATATAAATCGTCATCAATATCATCTTGAGAGATAGAAGACATTATATTTATATTTGGTTTTACAAATTTAATATCATCTAAAGGTTTTTTTCTAGTAAAATCTGCTTTTCTTTCTCTTTCTATAAACTGATCATTAGATTTATCGATTTCCTTTGAAACTTTAGCCATTTTATAATTATATATAACTAAAAATGTAATGAAAAGTATAAAAAGTATTGGGATACCGGGGAAGGTCATAAGCAATCAACTCCTATATTTTTTAATCAATCCTACTTTTAGTATAATACATTTTCATTATTAAGGAAAGAAATAGTCAGTATTAAGTAATAATTGTATAAATATTAAAAATTATTGTATAAATATTAAAAAAATATATAAATATTAAAGTATAGGTTTATATGTGTCGATATAAAATGAAAGCGTAATATTTAGACATAAGGTGGGGGTAAGAGATGAGGAAATTTAGGAAAATGTCATTAGTAAAAAAAATAACAATTATTTCTGTATTAATGTTAATGGTATTCAATTTAATATCAGGGGTATTAATAGATAGTAGAATAGAAGGAAAATTAACGAAAAACTTAGAAAATGTGGCATTAACAAAATTGAATATGGTATCTACCAATATTGATGGGAATAAATTGGAAAAAGTAATTAATGAAGGTGGTAAAAATGAGTACTATGAAGAGTTAAGAATATATTTAAATAAAATAGTTAAGGAAAGTGAATTTGAGTATTTATATACATTAGCTGAATTTGATGATGGAAAGTTTTATTATATAGTCGATGGAACTGATATGGACAAAAATTTCTCGAAATATGGAGATAAATTAGAAGAAGCTTCTAAAGGCGAGATTGAAATAGGTCCAGAAGAAAGAGAGGCTTTAAAAGAAGGGCAGTATATTACAGAAAGTTATATGTATAATAATAAAGAAATGATTAGTGTTTATAAAGCAATATATAATTCTAAAGAAGAGCCGATTTCTATTTTAGCGTGTGATATACTAGTTGATGATATAAATAGAGCTTTAATGGAAATTAGAATAGTGATTATATTAGCTTTTATTGCTACAACTATATTAGTAAGTATATTAATTGGATTTATTCAATCTAGAGGATTAAAGTCCCTTTTAGTATTAATGGATTCTGTAAATAAAATTGGAGAAGGAGATTTAACAGTAAATGTAGATATTACTTCAGGACATGAAATGATAAATCTGGGTGCTTCTTTAAATAAGATGGTTTCAAATGTAAGCGATTTAATTTTAAATATAAAAAATACATCAGATGTAATAGTGAAATCAGCAGATGGGTTACTTACTATATCAACTGAAACATCACATGCATCAGAAGAAATTTCACGTACAGTTGAAGAAATTTCAAGTGGAGCTATGAAACAAGCAGAAGAAACAGAAGAAGGAAAAGAAAATGTTGTTGAACTCGGTAGTATTATAGATGAAAATAATAATGAAATGTTTAATTTAAATGAAACAAATAATAAGACACTTATTTTAGTTGATGAAGGATTACAAACACTTAGTAATTTACATGAAACAACAGAAGAAAATATTCAGAGTATTAATGTAATAAGTAATACAGTAAATAATACTTATGAAAGTGCAAAACAAATTAACGAAGTAAGTAATATAATATCATCAATTGCAGGTCAAACTAATTTATTAGCTTTAAATGCTGCAATAGAGGCAGCAAGAGCAGGTGAAGCAGGAAGAGGTTTTGCAGTTGTGGCTGATGAAATTAGAAAGCTAGCTGAACAATCTACAAACTCAACAGAACAAATATTTAATATAGTTAAAAAATTACAAGATGAAGCTAAAGAGTCTGTTGTTATACTTGAACAAGTTCAGCAGATATCTAAGAAACAAGAAGAAAATGTTAATATAACTAATTTGAAATTTAATGAAATAGTAGCTTCTATTAAAAATATAGAAGGTGTTATAAATGAACTTAATTTATCAAATGATAAAATGAAAGTCGCAAAAGAAAATATTTTTGATGTTATGGAAAATTTAGCAGCTGTTGCAGAAGAAAATGCATCAAGTACAGAAGAAGTGTCAGCATCAACAGAAGAACAATTAGCTTCAATAATTGAGATAAACGAAACAATTAAAAATTTCGAAGAATTAGCATTAGGATTAGAAAAAGAAATAGAAAAATTTAAATTATAAATTTTTAAAATAATATAGTATAATCATATTTTCTAAAAGTCAGTAACCTCTGTTTAAGTATATTTTTCGATAATTATACTTAAGCATAGGTTACTGACTTTTTAATTGTAAAATTCATAAAATTTAATACTAATTTTATCAATATTATGTTAATTTAAATCGTTTAACGCTAGTGAAAAAACATATTTATTAACAAATGACGGCTTTTCTTTGATCATCAAAAACTCTTACAAATTTAATGGAATACATATCACACATTAAGTCATCTTTTGTTCCAGATTCTTTAAGAACGATATAGTTAACGCCTACTTCTTTTAAAATACCTTCTCTGTCGATTAACATACTAG
>Ga0209013_10005062_pt1 | contig 11429 bp, 10 predicted proteins | sample Cruoilmetagenom2_FD_187291 | JGI IMG/M metagenome (GOLD analysis project Ga0209013, IMG submission 187291) | Oil polluted marine microbial communities from Coal Oil Point, Santa Barbara, California, USA - Sample 2 (SPAdes) (version 2) | ecosystem: Environmental > Aquatic > Marine > Oil seeps ...
TTCAGGAAAAAATAATTGGGCGTAAGCCAAAAAAGAAAGCTAAAAAGAAAGCACCTGTAAAGAAAGCACCTGTAAAGAAAGAACCCGTAAAGAAAGAACCTGTAAAGGAAGAACCTATAAAGGAAGAACCTATAAAGGAAGAACCCGCAAAGAGTGTGCAGAAAGAGAAGCCAAAGCCTGCTCCTGAAAAAAAACCTCCAACAGCCAGGCCTGAGCCTACTTCATCAGATATTAAAAAGAAGGAGGGTGAAGATGAAAAATAATTGCCTTTTAACAAAAATATTTCTCAAAGTGTTCATTCTATCTGCTGGTTTTTACCCATTTCATGTCGTACTGGCTAATTCACTATATCAAGAGGCTGTAGAAAACACACACGTTACTGAAACGGTATTTAAAAAATCACTAAAGCAGATAAAAGAGCATAAGGATATCGAAATAGCCGACCCCTTATCAGTGCCCCCTTTTCACAAACGAACCGTTTCACCAAAAAACAAATCCCCGGCACTTTGTACGACCTGCCACCTAAGCCTGCCTCACCAGAAAGATTTACGTAGCCGAACCTTTATGAATATGCACAGTGCGTATATTGCCTGTGAAACATGCCATTTTAGACCTAAAGATAACGCATTAAATTATCGCTGGCTTGCCTATGAGGGCGATAACACAGGCTTCCCTATTCCGCCACGAAAATCCACTAAAGCATTTAATGAGAAGAAAGATATTAGTGCCCACCAGGCTCAATTTAAAAAAGCGCAAGCGCTGGCGCCACAACCTGGTGCACGCATTGCCCCCTTCTTCAATGACGACCTCGCTTTGATACTTAATAACAGTGCATTTTTTCATAATATAAAACAGGAATGGGAAAATGGCAGCGAATCTCATAAAGCACGTATCAAAAGCAAATTGCACGCACCTCTGGAAAAAAAAGGTCTGTCCTGTTCACAATGTCATAACCAGAAAAAAACCATCTTTGACTGGGAAGTACTGGGAGCTACATCAGAACAACGCAAAGAAATTAATAATAATACACTGGTTCGATTTTTTGAACGTTTTGAAAATGAGAATGATCAGATTCGAATTGACCAATTATTACGATGAAACATATATTTACAAAATGTCTTCTCATTCTTTCATTACTTCTATCACAGAACGTTATTGCTGACCTCGTGGCAAAAAAAACAATGCATCTCAAAACCAACCTGGATCAACCTTCCGATATAGCCATACGTGAAGGCGGCCAAACTTATGTATTAGATGGTGTGAACCATCGCGTGGTGGTATATACACATAAAGGAGAGATTGATTTTATTTTTGGTAGTGAAATCACACTAAAGCGCCCCATGGGAATCAGTATTTCCGACAAGCAAGTCTATATTGCAGATAGTGGACATCATAGAATTACCGTATTCAACCTGCGAGGAGAGTTCTTGCGCGCAATTCCCTTAGCTGGAAAACGCCCCCCCGAACCTGTCGCGCTGACGGTGGACAGGGACATTATCAGCTGGGCAGATCGAGCCAACCACCAAGTGTGTCGAACAGATAAAAGAACGGGCAATACAGTTCTTTGCTGGGGCAAACGTGGCAAAGCAAAAGGAGAGTTTCAATTCCCCTTTCAATTAAAATTTGATTCAGACAAATACCTGCACGTAGTCGATGTGCTCAATGGGCGCGTACAAAGTTTTAACCATCAGGGGCGCTCTTTTATCCAAACAGGCCGTTTCGGACTGGAAAACGAAGAACTATATCGCCCTAATGGCCTGGCTTTTTATACCAGTGACAAAAGCTCGTATGAGTACATGCTTGTTAGCGACTCTTATCGCGGTACAATATCTATTTTTAACAAGGGACATCAAACTGGATTATTAAGCGATGATAATGGCCAACTACTAAAATTTTCAGCGCCTGTAGGTTTAACAGTATGGAAAAATAAACTTTATGTTGCAGATGCTGGTAACAATCGCATTGAAATATTCCAGCTACAAGTAAACAGTGACAAACAATCTAAAAGCTTGCCTGAACGAAGCAGTAGTGCTTCACAAAAAGACTGTAATACCTGCCACCTTGCCTGGTCGCCAGATTACACCGGTAATGAAGGGGAACAAGATGGTGTTCCACCCGTTGCCACAAAACGTATGTGCTACAGCTGCCACCACGGTGCAATACTTGATTCCCGTCATGCCATTGGACAAGGCGAACAGCACCCGGATATTCATCACCCTCAAAGCAATACAAAAACACAGGATTCTAAGGAAGACCTGCCAGAAAAATTCCCCTTAGCAGACAGCCATAAAAAGCTACGAGGACAAAATGGTCAACTCTCTTGCGGCACCTGCCATACTCCTCACACCCAGGATCATGATGAGAGCGACACCCTTTACCCACAACACGAAAACCCCTGGTTACGTGTTCCCAATCACGGGGGTGACCTGTGTGAAAAATGCCACGAATTAAAACTGGATAGAGTACAGAACAAAAAACCCAGTGGAGTCAATCATCCCGTTGGCACCTACCTAAAAAAGCCACCAGAGCCTCTCGCCAACTTTTACTCAAGCTCAAAAAAGTTGCATGAAGGTTTACCAAAAATATTAACAGATAATGGGGCAGTACTGGGTCACGACCAGGCACTGATCTGCCAAAGCTGCCATCAAGTGCATGGAGCTAGCAATAAAGCGTTGACAGTCCTGGACTCAGATAAAGGCCAGCTTTGTGCAGAATGTCATTCGCGCCAATATGCAGATAATAAGAAAGATGCGCGTGAAAAAGGTATTCATCCTGTCAATATTGATCTTGAAGAAGCCGTCACTATCAATGGTAAAGAGATCAAAACCCTCACTTGCCTCACCTGCCACAGTGTTCATGAGGGCCAGGCAGGAACAGCAGTACTGAATGCCAATAACAAAGATGGTGAACTGTGCAGTGTCTGCCACAAAGAATATGAGCGCGTGGTAAACAGCGATCATGATTTAAGAATTACAGCAAAAAATTCAGAAAATCGCTTTGGCCATAATCCAGAAAAAGTTGGGGCCTGTGGCTCCTGCCACACTATGCATCAAGGTGAACCAGAAATACCCTTTCTCTACGCTGGAGAATACCAATCCTACCAGGGTGAAGAACCTGCGCTAGATCGTGATCGAATTTGCCTAGACTGCCATCGAAAAAAAGGCAATGCTGATAAAGTTATTGTTGATCATTTTTCTCATCCAACCAAAGAAATGATATTACGTTCCGATCCAAATACCATGCCATTAATTAATGCTAAAAATGAAATTGACGAATTTGGCTCTATTGCCTGCATAAGCTGCCATGACCCCCATCGTTGGTCTTCTGAAAATAAAACAACAAGCAAGCCAGGATCAACAACCCTTACATCTACAAAAAATCAGGATGGAAATGTTTTAGATAGTTTTCTACGCCACACAGGTAGCAAGGGTACATTCTGTGTTGACTGTCATGGACTGGAAGCACAAATAAAATACAAGTATTACCATGATGAGCTATCCCGGGATAAAAATCTTGATTATTTTAAATAACGGTTTAACCATCTGATCCGTTTTTGTTTTGGTGGCTTTCAGGGCTGAGGTAGAAGAGTGATACCAATCCCGTTATGAGACCGACTATTGAGCCATAAAGATGTGAATCGACGGCGACAGCCCCGCCAATTAATAATGCCGAACTTGAAGTGTCTGCCAAGGGCGTGTGTTCCCAAATGACTTTTCCCCCGATAACGATTAGCGCCAAGGCCGTTGTCAGGGGTGAAATTTTATAACCTTTGATTAAATAGTAAATAAAATAACCGTGTAGTGAGCCTGATAAACCCACGTACCAATTCATGGTAGGGCTGAAATAGTAAATACCCACTGTTGTGCCAACAAAGCAAATAAACAGGGCGAGGCTGTCGTTCTTAAATGAAAGCTCCCGCTGAAAAATCAGGGTGATCAGACCAAGCCCCGTGAGATTTAGCAAGGTATGTGCCCAGCCCAAGTGAACCAGGTGACCACTGAAAAGTCGCCACCATTCTCCTGCTTCAATAGCGTGTCGATCAAAGCGCAGCAATTTGCTGGCATTTGGTTCCAGAGTTGCCAATATCAAGATTATGAGAAACAAACCGAGATTGAACTTTCCTGTACGCCATATCGTTGACAAGAGTAATGCTGTCTTCATTAAACCAACCTGGTGAATTTCTCTAAGTATGGCTGGTTAGCCCGGCAGCCAGGTAGAGATTTAATCTTGCAGGATATTTATTTGTAGTAGTGTGATTACCAAGGAGGAACCTGGCGGACTAAATGCCAGGGGTCTTTATCGTAGTAGATTATCAACTGATGACACAACAAGCAAAGACTGGTTAATGACTTTTTTACGGATTTCGGCTAAAATGCGCGATAATAAAACAAAAAATAGAGTGAGTCCCAAATGAGTTTTTATGAAGATCGAATTTTTCCTATCGCATTGGATATTGCCCTTGCCGGAGTAAAGGATACTCGACAGTCAATTATTGCTTCTGCTGAAGGTAGAGTGCTTGAAGTGGGTATAGGAAATGGTGCCAATCTGCCTTTTTACACCGATAAAGCCACTGAAGTTGTGGGTGTCGAACCCTGTAAAGCCATGGTGGGTATGGCCCAGAAGAAAGTAGAAAAATTGGCTACGGAGTCATCCAGTTTCAATAGTGACAAATACAAGCTTCATGTGGGTGGTGGCGAAGCTCTGGAATTTGAAGACAACTCTTTCGATACTGCAGTTGCGTGTTTGGTTTTTTGCACAATTCCTGAAGCAGAAGCCGCTGCAAAAGAAATGTACCGGGTACTAAAGCCGGGTGGAACACTGTTGTTTTTTGAACACGTAAGGTCGCCAAAAAGTTTTATGTCTTCCATTCAAAAAGCATTGAATCCACTTTGGAAGCCGCTGGCCTGTGGTTGTCATTTGACACGTGATACCCAATCTTTATTTTCCGGGGTGGGCTTTGAGTACAGCGATATCAAGGAATATTCGCACCCTAAAATGTTCAATGTGTTTGCTAATGTGATTGAAGGTAGGGCTATTAAGCCTGCTTAGTTAATGCTTAAGCCAGTTTATTAATCAATAACTTAGGTAGGGGTGGCCGATTTTTCCGTTTACCACTAAGTCACTAAAGGTAAGCTATTGATATAAGGTTTCTAAAATTCTTGAAAGTTCATAAAAAACAATAAGCTAGCTGGTTACAATATATTTGGAATTTCTGGCAACATATTAAAGCCAAATCTGTTACTATTGCGTCAACGCAAAACAAGGCATCGCCCGATTATCTGAAAATTGAGTAGGTACAGGGCATAAATAAATTGGAGTGCAAGCGAATGAAGATGATAAAAACCCTTTCCTTAACTTGTTTTTTTATATTAACAATGTCTTTAACCGGTTGTTTAACTGCTGAAGATGTTACAGATGCTGCAGATACAACTACTGATAGCTTTAGCGATGAAAGCTCTTTCAGTTGGGGTGGTGGTAGTTTTGGGGGCGGCACCCTGAGTGATATTACTAACATCTTTGGTCAGTAAATTAGTTCGGGAAGGGCGGCTAACGCTGCCATTTATTAGAACTTAATTCCTCTTTGAATGGTGTTTTATAATTGAAATTACACAGGTCAAACCTTTACCAGGTTTGGCCTGTTTTTTTTTGAATAAATCAATTATTGTGAATATTTCAGTTTTGGCTGGTGAATTATAAATACAGATTTATGCTCCAGGCTTTCAATCGTTTAGGGGGTTGTTGAGCACTCTCAAGCGAGTCCAACTGCGGTTTCAAAGTTTAATCTGTGAATAACCAGGTATTCCAGTCGCGAGCACGCTCCTTACGCATCAGCCTGCGTTATCACCTTGGCAATACACGAAATATCCGGGTTAGGGCCCCACATCAATATTCAATACGTCAGTTTTCTTTTAATTTATGTTGTTTGCTTGTTATTTTTTCAATAGCTTACGCATCATTATATCAATTGGCACCAGGTAAGAAATTAAAACGAAGGATATCAGGTTTACAGTCGGCTCTTTAATCAAAAGAATTAAAGTAAATTAAGCCACCTGATTTTTGGAAAAATTTCTTAAAATTCAATTAGGTGATGTCATTACCTTTCGTTACATATTGGTAAATTTACAACACATTTCATAACAACATATTCAAGCCTAAGCTGCTAAAGTGCTAAACATGAATCAGGGAGTTTTTTAATATTTATGTTGATTTAGAGCTAATAAGAATGAAACAAATAAAGCAGGCATTAACAATTTTAATTTTTTTATCAACGACTGTGTTGATGGGTTGTGGTGAAGACTCCGAACTGACTAATGAGGTTTCATCAACAGGTGGTTCGTGTGACTGGAATTATATTTGTCAAAATTAAGGGCTTAAAAAACTCTTAAAAAAAGGCCAAATCCTCGGATTTGGCCTTTTTAGTTTAAGTGAGTTTTGTTAGAAATTTTACCTCATCTCAAGTTGCAATAACGGCTCCTTTGTCTTTAAGAGTGCTTATCTCTTCATCGCTAAAACCCCAGCTTGATAATACTTCCTGGGTATCCTGCCCTGCTAAACGGGCGCTATTGCGAATTTCCGGTTTGGTTCGGCTAAAGCGAGGCGCTGGCGCTGGTTGTGCTACTCCATTGACTTCTACAAAAGTTTCGCGTGCTTTATTATGTGGATGGTCAACGGCTTCGTTAATGGATAGGACAGGAGCAAAACAAACATCTGTGCCTTCCATAATGTCACACCATTCGTCACGGGTTTTGCTTAAAAATACTTCCGTTAACTCAGTTTTTAATTCAGGCCATTTGTCCACAACCATTTGTGGTGCAAACTGTTTTGCATCCAGGTTGGCTTTTTCAATCAGTAATTTATAAAACTGTGGCTCGATGGAACCGAGCGAAATCCATTTGCCGTCTTTTGTTTCATAAGTGTCGTAGAAGTGAGTAGCGCCATCAAGCATGTTGGTGCCGCGTTCTTCATTAAACATACCCATATTTTTAAAAGTAAAAAACATCGACATTAAAGAGGCTGAGCCATCAACCATAGCGGCATCGACTACCTGCCCTTTGCCAGATTTTTGTGCTTCAAGTAAAGCGCAGACCATACCAAAGGCAAGGTACATGCCGCCGCCGCCAAAGTCACCCACCAGGTTTAGTGGAGGTACGGGCTTTTCACCTTCTCTACCAATAGCGTGTAAAGCACCTGACAAAGAAATATAGTTAATATCATGGCCTGCAGCCTGAGCCATTGGGCCATCTTGCCCCCAGCCAGTCATACGGCCATAGACAATTTTAGGATTACGTTTTAAACATTCATCAGGGCCAATGCCCAGGCGTTCGGCAACTCCAGGACGAAAGCCTTCAAAAATTGCATCAGCATGTTCACAAAGCTTTAGAACCGTTTCGGCACCTTCAGGTGACTTCAGGTTGACCGCAACAGACCGACGGTTACGATTCATAACATCATTCGGGATTGCGCCACCCAGTCCACCGCCCACGCGGTCAACTCTGATCACCTCGGCACCCATGTCAGCTAGCATCATGCCGCAAAAGGGCCCTGGTCCAATTCCTGCCACTTCAATTATTTTAATACCTTCTAACGGCCCCATCTTAATTCTCCTTTCCAGATTTATTTTGGTTTTTTTTGTAATTTAACGATGTCTGTTTTTGCTGTATGTTTTATGAGCTAACAATACAGGTCATTTTCTTCGGAGCTAAAGTGTACATTAAACTTTAGTTTTGTACATTGGGTCTTAGCCTGGAATTCTGTTAAATATTTGTCTAGCGCGTATAATGGCCCACCCTGGGTATATCGTAGTTAAATACCTGGGTGTTGTGGAGTTTAATAATAGTAAGTTATTAAGCCTTTGAATAATGAAGTAAAAAAGGTGCAGCAGTATGCAAGAAGGATTGTTTGATCAGTTAGAAGAAAACGTGTTTTTACCAACAGATAATGCAATAGGGCCCTGGAATCCGGGTTTATTACATGGTGGTGCAACTGCAGGGTTGATTGCTTATTTACTGGAGCGTCATGAGCCAGAAGATAAAAAACAATTTAGTCGTATGACTTTGGATATGTTTCGACCAGTCCCGAAAGAGCCATTAACAGTGACAAGCAAAACGCTGCGCACAGGTAGAAAAATATCTGTAGTTGAGGTACTTCTTTCCGCTAATGGTAAAGAAGTTGCCAAAGGCACAGGTTTAAAAATACTGCAGTCGGAAATTGAGGTGCCAGGTCATGTTGCGTTGCCCCCATGCCCATTTGATGGGCCTGATTCGCTTGAAACCCTTTCAATGATGGGAGGCAGCAAGTCTAATCAGCCTGCAGGATTGAATTTTACAATTGAAGTAAAACGTTTGGCCGGTTTTGATGGTAAGGGAAAAGGTACTGCATGGTTCAAAGCACCTGTTCCAGTGGTTACAGGGCAGGTACTAACTCCCTTTAGTCATCTCGGGGTTTTATCTGATTTTGGTAATGGCCTGGCACAATTGTTTGTACCAGGGACAGCCGGCAGTATTAATGCCGATATATCTTTATATATCAATAGATTGCCAAAAAGTGAATGGATTTGTCTGGATTCTGAATCGGTGATGAGCGATGCCGGAATTGGTCGAGTTACGACGACTTTATATGATGAGTCTGGAGCATTCGGTTCCGTAGTGCAATTAACCATGGCTCAGGTAATGGCTTGATATAATTGAAAGAAATTTAGAAACCCCAGGTAGAATTGCCTGCCTTTTGAACCCACAAAGGGGTTCTCTGATCAGTTAAGATGCTGAGCTAGTGCATCAGGCCAAGGCCATGTATAGTGGCTTGACTTTTGGCTGCTGTATTCCCGATTGGAGTTGGGCTTAGCCAACTTACCAGCTACTTGTTTTTTAGTGAAAAGAAACCTTTATATGATTGTGCTTTGAAGAGTGGTTTGGTGGAAAATTATGTTGAGATTATGCAGAGATCTATAAAATGAAGAATAAAGTAATCGTTGCCAGGAATGTATTGGGTCTGTTAGTTCTATCTGTGCTGGGTGCCTGTTCTAATTCCAGTTCTAGTGGAAGCAGCAGTAGTAGTGGTGGCGGCACCAGCCTGGATGGAGATGCCAGTTTAACGATAGGCGTTACTGACTCGCCTATTGATGAGGCTTCGAGAGTTATAATCGAATTTAACGGCGTCACCTTAAAGGGCGTTGGAGACGGAAGTCCTTCAATCGTAATTGAATTTAATCAACCTAAAGTGATTGATTTATTGAGTTTGCAAGGCTCGAATAGCCAATTACTTTTAGACGCCGCGCCTGTCCCTTCAGGGGATTATCAGTGGATCAGGTTACAGGTTACTGCCGATGGCATTTATACACCTCCTGCTGCCGGAGATTTTGATGGACATGGTGTTGGGTCTTATTTAGAACGAGATAATGGTAGTGGCGGAACCGAAAAAATTCCCTTGAAGGTTCCCAGTGGAAGCCAAAGTGGTTTGAAATTGGTGGGTAATTTTACGGCCAGTGATAAAGGTGAAACAGCTTTTACTATTGATTTTGATTTGCGCCAGATGATTAATGGCCCCTTTTTGCCTGGAGCATCTGAGTATTATGAACTGCTCCCTGAAATGCGCATGATAGATACTGAAGCAGGCGGTCATATATCTGGTTTTATTGATCCCTCGTTATTAGAGGATAATGTGGGATGTCTTGGTAGCCAGCCAGAAGACCTGGAGGGTGTGTCGGTTTATGTTTTTTATGCTATGGCAATTGTTGATGACATACAAAGTAACTCTGGGCCAATAACTACGGCATTGGTGAGTTATGAAAATGATGCTTATAAATATGCTTTTGGATTTATGGAAGCGGGTGAATATAAGCTCGCTCTCAGCTGTGATGCCGAGCTTGATAATAGTAATCAAAATGACGATATTGTCTTTTTATCCGAAATTGATCAGGTATTCGTTGAAGCCGGGCTTACTACTCAGGTTGATATCACAAATTAGTCCGTCAAAAAAAGCCATTGGATAAATGCAGGTGTTTTTATGTGGTGGTGATACGACAACCTTAGGTGGTAAATATTTAACCTAAAGGTACCTAGAGTCTGCCCCATGAGCGCAGCGAGTGCTTTGGGTGCAGTTGGAGCATGTCATTTCGCACCCAACTGCGGTTTTTAGGTTAAACGGCGTATTGCCTCACCTTCCAGACCTTATATTCATCGATTATAAATTTTATAAAAGTGCCTGGCATATTCCAGGCTCCCTCGTTTCAATCTATAAGTTTTGATAAACAGGTATGAGTGAAATAACTAAACAAGATATTGAAAACGTACTATCACGTTGTCCTATCCCTTTTCTTGATACAGACCTTATTTCAATAAAGGCTGTAAAGTCGATTGAAATAACCCCGCATTCGGTATTTGTTCGGGTTACTCTGGGATTTCCCTGCGATAGCAAGCTGATTGAAATACAGCAACTGCTAAGCGCTGCGATAAAACAATTTATTGAAATTGAAAAGCAAGATGTAAGCGTAGATGTGGATGTAAATTGGCGAGTGCTACCTCATGTTGTTCAGGGCACAGCACCTGCCATGACCCAGATAAAAAATATTATTGCGGTGGCCTCTGGCAAGGGTGGTGTAGGTAAATCCACCACTGCCGTTAATCTGGCACTGGCCCTGGCGGCGGAAGGTGGCCGGGTTGGTCTGTTGGATGCCGATATTTATGGGCCCAGTATACCCATGATGTTAGGTGTTCAGGAAGGCACAAGGCCTGGTCAGATTGAGAAAAAATATTTTACACCTGTGGAAGCGCTTGGCTTGCAAACCATGTCTATTGGTTATCTGGTGACTGAAAAAACCCCCATGGTCTGGCGCGGTCCTATGGCAACGGGAGCTTTAAAACAACTATTAGAGCAAACCTTATGGGATGATCTGGATTACCTGGTAATAGATATGCCACCTGGCACGGGGGATATACAGCTAACATTGGCACAAAGTGTTCCGCTGACAGGTTCAATTGTTGTTACCACACCACAGGATATTGCTTTATTGGACGCCCAGAAGGGTATTGAAATGTTTGCCAAGGTCAATGTGCCGATACTGGGTATTGTTGAAAATATGAGCCTGCATACCTGTAGCCAATGCGGTCATAGTGAATCAATATTTGGTGAAGGTGGCGGTGAGCGTATAGCAGAAGAATATGGCGTGCCTTTACTTGGGGCTTTGCCACTGGATAAAAAGATAAGAGAGCAGGTAGATGGAGGCGCTCCGAGCGTATATTCGGAACCTGATGGAAATATTGCCAATAGATATAAAAACATTGCCTTTAATATATCTTTCGGTCTTGCCAGGATGGAAACGGATGTAAAAATACCCAATATCACCATGGTTGAAGATTGAATAGAAGAAGATAATTCAGTGAGCATCAATGAATGATATAATTCCTGTTAACATAAAGTTGCATCTCCGATCC